>Ga0302320_10003011_pt1 | contig 39275 bp, 21 predicted proteins | sample Bog_T0_3_FD_202130 | JGI IMG/M metagenome (GOLD analysis project Ga0302320, IMG submission 202130) | Peat permafrost microbial communities from Stordalen Mire near Abisko, Sweden - Bog_T0_3 | ecosystem: Environmental > Terrestrial > Soil > Wetlands > Peat | place: Sweden: Abisko, Stordalen Mire... | reverse complement strand
ACTGGACGCCGCGCTTTTCGAGCGCGTCCTGGATGGCAATGGCATTGATGACGGTCGACAGCATGCCCATGCTGTCGGCGCTTACCCGGTCCATCTCCCGGGCCTGCGCCTCGACGCCGCGGAAGAAGTTCCCTCCGCCCACCACCAGCCCAATCTGCACTCCGAGGGCGTGGATTTCAGCAATTTCGCCGGTAATCTCCGACACTTTTTCGGCGTCCAGGCCGAAACCGCGTTCACCGGCCAGAGCCTCTCCCGATAGCTTCAGAACAATCCTTTTATACATGCCGTTTCGAGTATCGCATACGAGCTGAGGGTTCTCCCAAATTGGACCTTCACCCTGCGAGATTCAATTCGGGAAGCCGTCTTACGGTTTTTCATCCGCGTCCGGGCCGCATTCGCCCAATAGCTACTTATTCTTGCTTCATCCGGTGTCAAACGGCAGGTAACTATGGTGGTTAAGACGCAATACAAGGGACGCGAATACACCGGCGTGGAAGTTGGGGCCGGCAATGTCCGGCGCTATTTTCCCAGACAAATTGAAGCAATCGAGCTGGAATTGGACCATTTGCAGATTCAGTGCAGCCTGGCGCCCGGATTCTGGGAGGGCGCTGCCGAGATTCGTGATCGGCGGCTCGGCGCGTGGCTGGAGTCAAAGAACTTTCACGGCAGGCGGGGTGAATCTCCGGTTCCATTAGCGATGATTCCCTCTGGGAAAAACTGCTTCCGGCTGCAGCGGATTCAACAGAATGGTCAATCCGGGAGCAAGCCGATGCCTGCCGCCCCCAGTCCCGCCTGGAACGGCGCGTAAAGCGTGCTGTCTCCCGGGTGTGCGGCCAGGCAGTTTGGACGCGGGGGTCCATGCACAGCCGGCGGGGGGTCCTGTTCCTTGCTATGAGCGGCGCATCGCGAGTTGATAGACTCGGAATGCAATGACAATCAGCCAGTTGGAAAAGACAATCGAGCGATATTTCGCCGCGGGACCGGCCGCTATCGGCGATCCGCTGGCCATGGCGGCGTTTCTCACCTTGCGCGCCGCCCTCGAGGGCGGTGAAGTGCGCGCGGCCTCGCCGGATTCCGGCTCGGCGACCGGCTGGCGGGTGAATGCCTGGGTCAAACAGGGCATCCTGCTGGGGTTCCGGCTGGGCGGGTTGGAAGAACTGCCGGCGGGCGGCCTCTCGTTTGTCGACAAGAGTACTTTTCCGGTGCGGCACTTCGGTTCGGGTGATGGTGTGCGCGTGGTACCGGGAGGGTCCTCGATCCGCTCCGGGACATATGTGGCGCGAGGCGTGGTCTGCATGCCGCCCATGTACATCAATGCGGGCGCGTATGTAGACGAGGGCACGATGGTGGATTCGCACGCCCTGGTCGGCTCCTGCGCGCAGATCGGCAAGCGCGTGCACCTGAGCGCCGGGGCGCAGATTGGCGGCGTGCTGGAGCCGGTAAACGCCGGCCCGGTAGTGATTGAAGACGACGTGCTGGTGGGCGGCAACTGCGGCATCTACGAGGGCATCATTGTGCGCAAGGGCGCCGTGCTTGCGGCGGGAACCATTCTCACGCGCGGCACGCCGGTGTTCGACCTGGTGAGCGGGGAAGTCCTGCGCGCTTCGGGCGATCTGCCGCTGATCATTCCAGAGAATGCTGTCGTGGTTCCCGGTGCGCGCGCTGTGACCAAGGGCAACGGGCAGGAGTGGGGACTGAGCCTGTACGCCGCGGTCATCGTGAAATATCGCGATGAAAAGACCGACCTGAGCACGACGCTGGAAGACCTGCTGCGGTAGAGCGTGTTGTATTTGGATCGGGGTTTTGTGCTTTCCCAGGTCCCAAAATCGGGACCCGGGGCACCCAACGTCATTCCAACTCAGGTGTGATTTCGCTAAGCAATGGGCAGCAGGACTGTGGCGCGGGCGCCATCGCCGTCTTCGCGATTGACGAGCTGGATTTCACCGCCGTGCGCGCGGGCGACCTGCTGGGCCAGGGCCAGGCCCACGCCGCTGCCGGCCGGCTTGGTGGTGTAGAAAGGGACAAACAGGTTATCGGTGTTGGCAATGCCGTGGCCGCGGTCCTCAATGGTGACGGTGACGCTCAAATCGGTCAGACGCCAGGTTGCCCGCACCGGATGCGAGCCGTTGGCGAGCGATGCATCCACAGCGTTGGCCAGCAGGTTGATGAACATCTGCTCCAACTGATCGGGATCGGCGTTCAGCATCGCCGGCGGTCCCGGATCGAGCTCGACGGGCAACCGCTGCTCCAGCAGCACTACCCGCTCCAGGAGCGGGCCGATCGGCACCGGCCTGAGGCTGGGCGGCGGCAACTGGGCGAGCAGCCGGTAGGACTGCACAAAGCGGTGCAGGGCGTCGGCGCGGCTCTCCACCACGCCCAGGCCGCGGCGGAAATCGCGCAGCGTGGCCTCCTCGCCATGCAGGCTATCCACGCGCTCCAGCAGGCTGCCGGCGATGGATTTAATGGGTGCAAGCGAGTTGGAAAGCTCGTGGCCGAGCACGCGGATGAGCCGCTTCCAGGCGATCTGTTCCTCTTCTTTGAGGGGCTGGCTCACATCGGCGAGCAACAGCAGCGTGTGGGGCACGCCGTCCTGGCGGAAGACGGCCCGGCGCAACAGCCATCGCGTGGGCCGGGGCGCGAAAGAGTGAATGGACTGGTCCGGCGCGGCGAGCAGATCTTCAAGTCCGAGCTCGCGGGCCGAACGCCCGAAGCAACGCGCATAGGGCAGGCCGAGCAGCTTCAGCGCGGAGTCGTTGACAAGTTGCAGGAGGTTTTCGCGGTCGAAGGCGAACAGAGGCGCGTGCATCACTTCAAGGATGCGGGCCAGCAGCGCTGTCGACTCGAGCGAACGCACGCGCTGCTTCTGCAGCAGGTCAGCGAGCGCGTTGACCTCAGTGGCCAGCTCTCCCAGCGCATCGGGCGCGCCTGCTCCGCGCGCGCGGAAAGAGTAGTCGCCTTCGCGCAGCGAGGCCACCACATTGGAAAGCGTCTGCATGGGGCGCACCATCGATTCGACGAGAGCCGAGGCGGTGAGCGCGAGATAAATCAGCAGAGAGAGGCCAAGCAGCAAGGCGGGCGCAAGGCCGATCTGGCGCTGATAAAAGAAGACGGCGACTAAAACGAGCGCAGGCAGCGCGAGGAGCAGGGAATAGAGCCACACCCGGCGAATGGCCGAGCGTCTTTGCCGGCGCACTTGCTTTTCATAGGCCATATTTTTCAATGCGCCGGTAGAGTGCGGCGCGGCTCAGTCCGAGCGCCTCCGCGGCCTGAGAGATGTTGCCGTCGCAGCGGCGAAGAACTTTCTTGATCAGCAGCGCTTCCACTTCGTCGATGCTCATGTTTTCAAAAGAAGGCGCGGCCGCCCGCGCTGAGGCGATGGCGAGGTTTGCCGGCTCCACTTCTTCTCCGCGGCACAGGAGCACGGCGCGCTCGACGGTGTGCTCCAGTTCGCGCACATTGCCCGGCCAGGGATATTGCATCACCTGCTGCATGGCCGAAGGCGAAAAGCCGCTGACCTGCTTGCGATAGCGGGTTCGATTGCGAGCCAGAAAATACTGGGCGAGCAGCGGGATGTCTTCACGGCGTTCGCGCAGCGCGGGAAGATGGATTTCGACGGTGTTGATGCGGAAAAGAAGATCCTCGCGGAAGTTGCCGGCGGCAGCTTCCTCGGGGAGCAGGGCGTTGGTGGCGGAAAGAATCCTTACATCCACGCGCCGGGTTTGCGAGGATCCCACACGCTCCAACTCGCCGCTCTCCAGCACGCGCAGCAGCTTGGCCTGCTGGCGCAGCGGCACGTTGGCGATCTCGTCGAGAAAGAGCGTGCCGCCGTTGGCCAGCTCGAAGCGGCCGATGCGATCGGTGCGCGCGTCGGTGAATGCGCCCTTGACGTGACCGAAGATTTCGCTTTCGAAGGTGCCCTCGGGCAATCCGCCGGCATTGACCGCAACCAGCGGCATGCGGGCGCGCGGCGAGGCGGCGTGCAGCAGCCGGGCCACGATCTCCTTGCCGGTGCCGTGCTCCCCGGTGATGAGCACGTTGGCATCCGACGGCCCCACCTGCGCGATGAGCTCGAGCACCGGCTGCATTGACGGCGCGCCGGCCACAAACTCCGGCATGCCTTCGGCGCGGAGCAACCGGTTTTCAAGCTCCAACTGGCGTGCGCGGCGCAGCGCATGGTGCAGCTCGGCGTGGACCCGAATGAGCGAGAGCAGGCGCTCGTTTTCCCACGGCTTCTGGACAAAGTCGCGGGCGCCGCGCTTGATGCTTTCGACGGCCAGGTCGATGTTGCCCCAGGCGGTCATCACGATCACCGGAAGCCGCGGGTCGAACTCATGAATGCGGGCCAGCAGATGCAGGCCTTCCTGGCCGGAGGTGGTGTCGCGGGTGTAATTCAAGTCGATGAGCAGGACGTCGTAATCGCTCTGCCCCAGTGCTTCCATCAGCAACTGGGGTGAGCGCACGCAGTCCACAGCGATTCCCTGGGGGGCGAGCAGCAGTTCGATCGCTTCAAGGATGGAAGGTTGATCGTCGGCAACCAAAACACGGATTTGTTCCTTGCTATTGGTGATTGTTCGCCTCCACCACGCCGGCGATTGCATCGGCGATCGAGATGCCGTAACTCTCAAGTATTGAGCCGGTGGCGCGCCGCACTTCAATGCGCGCCTTTTCGTATGCGGTTTCAGCCGTCACCAGCGCCGACTCGGCCACCGCCAGGTCGTGGTCTGCCGAGAGGGTCTGCTGGTTCGATCCCGCGCCCAGTTTCTGTTCCTTTTGCATGATATCGAATGTCTTCTGGGACAGGTCACGGGCATTGCGCGCCGCCACCACGCCGCTCGCGCTCTGCTCCAGGGCATAGCGTGCGTTCTGCACTTCGATGCGGATGCGCTTTTTCAATTCCTCCAGGTACACCTGCGACTGGCGGTATTCGAGTTCGGTACGGTATTGGTCGGCTTTGGCGATGCGGTTGCGCAAGGGAACATTCAATTGAAAACCAACCTGGTACTCAGGCGAGGAGTAGTTCAGCGCATTCTGCAGTGCCCCGCTGTAGCCGGGAGGCACGCTGATGGCGGTGCTGTCGAGCGGGTTGGGGGTGCCGGCGTATCCGGTGCCGGCGTAGAAGCCGTAGACGGAAAGCGAGGGCAGCAACGCGTTGCGCGCGGTTTTCCGGCTGAGCTCACTGTTCTGCAACACCAGGCTCGACTCCTGCAACTCAGTGCGATTGTTGAGCGCCTGCGTAATCATCTCCTGCACCGGGGCGGAATTGGTGTCGACCTCGGTGCCGATGTGATCGGTCGGAATGACCGGCATTTCCTGAAGGATTGGATCGTCGAGGGAGCGAGTGATGGCGTTCTTCATATACAGCTCTTGCAGTTCAAGATTGGTGCGCGAAACGGTGAGGTCCTGCTCGCGCGTTGCCACGTCGCCTTCCGCTTTCAGTACATCCATCTCCGGAATCGCCTGCAGCGCAAACTGCTTGCGGCTGATCTCCAGCGTCTGGCTGGCAAACTCCATGGAGCGCTCGCCGACCTGCTCATCATCATAAGCGCTCACCAGGTCCCAATAAAGATCGCAAATCTGGGTCACAGTGGCGATAATCTGGGCGCGAAAGGCGATGCCGGAGACTTTCTGGTTGGTTTTTGCGATGCGCAGGAAGCGCAGGTTCGGTCCCAGCCCGAAGCCGGCCAGGAGTTGCTGCTGCATGTAGACCTGAATGTAGGAATTGAGCTGGGGGTTGAGGGTCTGATTGGGGCTGTTGGTGGTTTGACGGTTGCTGTCCCAGGCCACCTGGAGAGCGGAACCGGTGGGAAAGGCCTGCGAGTATTGAAGATTGCCCAGTATGGTGTTGGCGTGGATGACAGGCACACCGTAAAGTGTCCGGTTGGGCAGTAGTTGTGTGGTGTGATCGGTGTACGTGTTGGCTGAGATATTCGGATCGTATGTTGAGACCGAGGTGCCCGTGCCCAGGGTGGACGTGACCAGACCCGAAGCGCCGGCTCCAGCGCCGCCCGCGCCGCTGGAAGTGCCGCCGGCCCCGGCGCCGGAGCCGCTGCCGAAGACGCCCACGCCCGCGCCGCCCGGAGTGCCGGAGACGACGCCGGTGTTGACGCCGCGCACCGACCCTCCGGCCTGGGTGCGCTGCACGTCCATTTGCGCGATGGGCAGGTTGTAACGCGCGATGACAATGTCCAGGTTATTTTCGAGCGCCAGGTCGATGGCATCCTGCAAGGACAGGTAGAGCTTGCCGTCGCGAATGAGCGAATCAAGGCGCGAGGAGTTCGACATATTGGGCGGAGGCACGGTCTTGCCGCGGTATGCGTCGAAGGGATTGCGCGAGGGACGCGCCAACTGTTCGAAGGGAATGCCGGCTTGCGGCGCAGGCGCAGTTTGGATTGCGGGCGCCTGAACGGACGAGGCCGGCCCTGATGGGGCAGGCGAGAGAGGCGGTCCGGGTTGGGCTGCGCCCAGCGCCAGGTTCACCTGCAGCAGAACGATTGCAGCCGCGGTTTGCATGCATTTCGCCACGCTTGTTTTTGAATGCTTCACTTGGCGCCAACCTCCGTCGATTTCGGGTCGAGCGTTTCGTCGCGTGTCAGCCAGCCGTCGTGCAGTTCCACGATGCGCTTGCCGTAGCGAGCGTTCTCATCCGAGTGCGTGACCTGCACGATGGTCGTGCCTCGGCGGTTGAGTTCGCAAAAAAGTTCCATGATTTCGCGCGCCTGCGAGGAGTGCAGGTTACCGGTCGGTTCGTCGGCCAGCAGCAGCGCCGGCGCGTGCACCACGGCCCGCGCAATGCCCACCAACTGCTGCTGCCCGCCGGAAAGCTGGCTGGGGTAAAGATCTTTCTTGGCCACGATCTGAAATCGGTCGAGAATATCGGCCACCATGCCCTGGCGCTCTTTGGCGGGCAGGTTTTTATAGGAGAGGGGCAGGTCAATATTTTCGGCTACGGTGAGGTCGTCGAGCAGGTGATAACTCTGGAAGACCATGCCGATGCGCTGGCGGGCAAGATCGGCGCGCTGCTTGCGGCTGAGCGCGTGCACGGGGGTTTCGCCGAACCAATATTCGCCCAGCCAGCCGTCGTCAAGCAGCGCCAGCACATTGAGCAGCGACGATTTTCCCGCGCCCGACGGGCCCATCACGGTAACGAACTCGCCTTCACGAATGGTGAGCCCGATACGACGCAACACCCAGGTTTCGGTATGGCCGGCCTTGTAACTGCGTTCTACATTTTTCAGTTCGATCATCGTTTACTCCGCTCTCAAAGCTAGAATGGGGTCGACCGCGGCGGCGCGCCGCGCGGGCAGCCAGGCCGCGACAAGAGACGCGGCCGCAAGAACAAATACAACCGCTGCAAAGGTGAGTCCGTCGTGCGCCTGCACGCCGTAAATGTAGCTGCCGGCGAAGCGCACGGCAAACCATGCGCCCACGCCGCCGATCGCAAGTCCTGCGGCTACGAGCAGCAGCGCACGGCGCAATACGAGCGACAGGATGTTTGCCTGCGGCGCGCCCAGCGCGATGCGCAACCCGATCTCGCGCGTGCGCTGCGCCACGGCAAACGAAAGCAGTCCGTACAATCCTACCGATGCAATCAGCAGCGCAATACCGGCGAAGGTCTCCAGCAGCCGCGCAATCAATGTCTGGCTGCCGAAGGAATCTTCAACTGCTTCGTGGATGGTCTTCACATCGATCGTAATGGCGTCCGGGGCAACTTCGTGCAGCGCCCTGTCGAATTGCGCGCGCAAGGTCGCCACGGGAACCGCCGCGCGGATCGCCACCTGGATAAACGCCGTCGCAATGTTGTAGAGCGGTGTACCGGGCCCCGTCTGCGCCAGGCAAAAGTAGATCTCCGGCTCGGTCGCTTCCGTGACCTTCGCCTGCTTCATGTCGCCGATCACGCCCACGATACGGATCTCGCTGAAGCGTCCTTTGCCCATGGATAACGTATGTCCAACCGGATCTTTTCCAGGGAGGTACATGTTGACGAAGGCCTGGTTGACGAGCGCAACCGGGGGCGACATCGCGTTGTCGTCGTCGGTGAAAAAGCGCCCGCGCAGCATCGGGATCCCAAGCGCATCGACCAGGCCGGGCGAGGCCAGGCGGCCGGCTGCTCTCGGCTGCTTTGCAAAGGGAACATCGATGTGGTCGAGGTTGGTTATAATCGCCACCTCGAAGTTGGTGCGCAGCGGCAGCACCGAGCTGAGCGCGGCCACCTGCACGCCGGGAATGGCGCGCAGCCGCTCCAGCAGCGGCTGATACGCGGTGCGAACTACGTCTGCCTTCGTCTCCGGCGCATCCAGGATTTGCTGCGAACCGCCATTGAGGATAATGCCGCCGGTCAGCACGTTCTGCTGCGTAAAGCCCAGCGGCACCGAACGCAGCGCGTGAATGGTGCGCAGAAACAATCCCGCGCCCGCCAGGAAGACCAGCGTCAGCGCGAGCTGCGCAATGACGAGTGCTTCGCGCGTGCGATTCTGGCTCGCCGATGCGGTGGTCGTAACTCCATGCAGGCGGCCCTGCACGTTACGGCCCATGACGCGCAGCGCGGGAAAAAGGCCGACCGCGGCAGTGGTGATGAGCGTGACCGCGGTAAGACATAACACTACGCGCCAATCGACATGAACGGCGCCCGATAGGTCCCCGAGATTGCGATGGATCTGCCGCCAGAGCAGCTTGATGACGCTTTGTCCGAGGAGCATCCCGAAGACGCTGCCGAGACCGCTGAGCAGAAGGCTTTCCACAATTGTCTGCTGCAGCAGGCGCGCGCGGCTGGCGCCGAGTGCGGCGCGAACTGCCTGCTCGCGTGTGCGCGCCACGGCCCGCGCCAGCATCAGACTGGTCACGTTGAGGCAGGCCAGCGCCCAGATGCCGAAGACCACCGCGTAGAGCAGCAGCAGAGGCTTGCGCAAACGCTCGTTCAGCGACTGCTGATAACCGGTGACTTTAATGCGCGTGGGCAAATCGCCGTCCGGGACTTCCTTCGCGGCCACGGCCTGCGTGCGGCTCATTTGATCCGCAAGTTGCGCGGGTGTCATGTTATCCGGCAGCCGCACATAAAAATCCCCCCACGCCTGATGGCCGCTGCGCATCGACGAGCGGCTTGCCGCATCGAGAGGCGCGGGAGTCCATACCTGCATCCCGTCGTCGAACGGAAACGAGAAACCACGCGGCATCACGCCGAGGATGGTGTAGGCCTGCTCTTTGATGGTGAGAGTTTTGCCCACGATCCGCGGATCGCCGTTGTAGAGCTTGCGCCAGGCGCGCTCGCTGAGCAGCGCGACGCGATTGCGGCCGGGATCGTTCTCCTCGGCGCGAAAGCTTCGGCCTAGCATCGGCTGCACGCCGAGCATCGGCATCAGGTCTGAGGTCACCTCGGACCATTCGATTTGAAAACGTCCGCCAGGCCCCACAACGCTTGCCGGGGACGCTCCGAGCTTTGCGCCTATCTGCAAGTTTGCGCCTACGCCATCGCGCAACTGAAGCATGTTGGCGTACGTCAAGCTATAGTACGGTTGCGCACCGGCGCCTTCAACGATCGCAACACGTTCAGGATGCGTGTAAGGCAGCGGGCGCAGCAAAATTCCGTTCAGCACCGTGAACACCGCAATGTTCGCGCCGATGCCGAGCGCCAGCACCGTCACCGCCGTAAACGTAAATCCCGGCGCGTGCCGCAACTGGCGCAGCGCGTAACGTAGATCCTGAAACATCGATCGCATCGCAAATCTCCTTGCCTGAAACAATTCACTATTCCGAGCGCAGCGCCTGCATGGGTTCAATTGAAGCTGCGCGGCGCGCGGGCAGTGCCGCAGCCAGTACGACCATCACCGCGGTCAGAATCAGCGCGCCACTGAGCGTGATGGGGTCAAAGGTGGTAACGCCATAGAGTTGGCTGCGGAACAGTTGCGCCAACCCGACGACGGATGGAAGCGCAACCAGGACGGCAATGCCGGCGATCAGAGCCATCTCCCTCACCACCAGCAGAATCACGCCGGAGCGCTGCGCGCCCAACGCCAGCCGAACGCCGATCTCCCGGGTGCGCTGCTCGGTCGAGTAGGCCAGCACGCCGTAAAGTCCCACGGCTGTCAGCAACATTGCCAGCAGCGAAAAGCCGATGGCAAGAAAGGCCAGCGCGCGCTCGTCCGATGCGCTGCGGCTCACCTGCTCATCCATGGTACGCAACCCGTCGACCACCAGCGTCGGGTCGAGCTTATGAATGGCCTGGCGGATTGCAGGTTCCACTGCCCCAGGCTGCCCGGCGGTGCGCAGGTATACGGTCACGCCGGTGGGATGATTCTCTTCGAGGTAGGGCAGATAAACGGCTGGCCCGATTGCTGTTCTGAGATCGGTATGCTTGATGTCGCCTACGACGCCGACGATGGTGATGTTGAATTTGGTGTCATCGCCTCCCCCCTCGCCTATGGCGCGGCCCAGCGCATTCTGCGGGGAGCCATAAAAGCGCCTGGCAAGGGCCAGGTTGACGATGGCGACACTGGGCTGGCCCTTGGCGTCCGAAGAGGTAAATTCCCTGCCAACCAGGATCGGCTGACGCAGCGCGGTGAAGTAGCCGGGCGTGATGTCTGGCTGCTCGAAGTCCATATCCTCATCTTCGCTTGCCTTGTAGCCCTGCACGGAGAAATTGGTGGTGGTTGAGCCGCCGGCCAGCTCAGGGTCGGTGGTTGCGGCAACAGAGGCTACGCCGGGAATTGGCCGCAGGGCATCGAGCGCACTGGTAACGATTTGAGCGGTGCGATCTTCGCCGTAGCCGGAGGCAGTGGGATCGAGCGCGAAGGTAACCACGTTGGAGGTTTCAAAGCCGACGTCCTGGTGGCGCAGGTTGTCGAGGGTGCGAACGAAAAGGCCCGCGCCGCCGAGCAGCATGACGCTGAGTGCAATCTGCAATCCGACGGCGAACTTGCGGAAATGCTGCGAGCTCTTCGACGCAGTTCCCGCGTTCTGGCGCAGTGCATTCGCCAAATCGGGACGAAGGAAGTGAAACACCGGGGCGATGCTGAAGAGCAGGCTGGCGACCAGCGAGACGGCAAGCGTGAAGAGAAGAATGCGCGCATCGATAGACGCGGAATAAGGCTCGCTGCCTGGATCGGAGTTGGTCATGAGCCGAACCAGCGTGGCAGCGACCACAGGCGCCATTGCGAGGCCCGCGCCCACGCCGGCCAGACCGAGAAGCCCTCCCTCAACCAGCAACTGCGCGATGATGCGGCCGCGTCGCGCGCCCAGGGCAAAGCGCATTGACATTTCCCGGGCGCGGCCAGCAGCGCGCAGAAGCAACAGCGTGGCCACGTTGATGGCGCAGAGAAACACCAGCAGGCCGGCCATGCTCATGAGGATAAAAAGCGGTTTCTGCAAATCGATGCGGTCGGGATTGAAGCCCCTGGAGTCGTCGATAACTCTCAAGTGCGATTCATCGATGAAGCCTCTCCTGAATCTTTCTGACTTTGAATTCAAGAGAGCATATTCATTGACGCGAAGGGCATGCCAAAGCGGCTCCAGGCTGGCCTCTGCCCTGGGCAGTGCCACCCCCGGCTTGAGGCGGGCCACGAGGGTTAGAAACATGGACCGATGGTTGTTCAGGTCATCGCGCGGCGCCATCCACGGCATGGCCACATCGACCATGCTGACGGGGATGAAGACGCCGGGCTTGTATCCGCCGATCGCCGAATCGAAGTTCTCCGGCGCGACCCCGAGAACGGTGAACGAATGCCCGTTGATGAGCACGGTCTGGCCCGCCACGTCGCCGGCCGCGCCGAAACGCGACTTCCAGTAGTCGTAGCTCAGTACCAGCACCGGATTGGCATTCTTTGCGGTGTCGTCCTGCGGAGTGAGCAGCCGTCCGGCGGCCGGCTTGAGCCCCAGCAACTGAAAGTAGTTGCCGCTGACGACCTCCGCATCCTTGCTCTCCGCCTGATTGTGCCAGGAAACTCCGACCTGGGCTTTGTCCGCGGCCAGTATTCCCTCAAAAACCTGGTTCCGATCGCGCAGATCCTTGTACATCGGATAGGAGAAATAGTTGGTGTGATTGGGTGTGTTGCCCCCGAAGCTGCTCATCGATCCCGAGAAACCGCCGCTCCACTCAAAGCGCACCAACTCCTGGGGCCGCTGGACGGGCAGCATGCGCAGCAGCACCTGGTCAAAGAGCGTGAAGACCGCGGCGTTGGCGCCAATGCCGAGTGCCAGAATGAGCACCACGGTGAGCGTGAAGGCCGGCGACTTGCGCAACTGGCGCAGCGCGTAGCGAATGTCCTGAAGCAGCATGTGCATCTTCATTTCTCCAAATCGGGCGCGCTATTCCATGCGCAGCGCCTGCATGGGTTCAATTGAGGCCGCGCGGCGCGCGGGAATAAATGCCGCCGCGGCCGCGCAGAGGACGAGCATCAGGGGCGCGCCCGCAATGGCCGTCATGTCGTAGCTTCCCACTCCATAGAGCAGGCTTTTCATCAGATAGTCGGCATAGAGCGCGGCGGGAATGCCCAATACCAGGCCGATGAGAATCTGCCAGAATGCACCGCGCAGAACCAGGGCCACAACTCCCGACTGAGTGGCGCCGAGCGCCATGCGAATGCCGATCTCCGCGGTGCGCCTTGCGACAAAATAAGACATGACGCCGTAGAGGCCGACCGAGGCAAGGATGAGCGCAAGAATGCCGAACAGGCTGGTGATATGCGCCAGGAGCCGATCGGCTGTGAAGTTGCCGGCCATCTGGGCTTGAAACGATCGCAGGTCCATCACGGTGAGATTGGGATCTATGCCGGCGAGGGTGCGGCGAAAGAGCGCGTCGACATTTGGCTGCGGGCGATTGAATTCGACGATCATCGCGTTCATGAACATGGACTGGGTCTCTGTGGATATCATGTCCGGCTCTTTGTAGGCGGTGAACCGCTGCGTGAGTGGCCGCAGGTAGACGGGGCGCGCTAGTTTGCGCGGGTCGTTCATTTTGAAATCTCGGAAGACACCCACGATCTCCCAACTACCGGAATACTGCTGCCGATCGATGCCGAAGTGTTGGCCGACGGGGTTCTGGTTGGGAAAGAACCGCCTCGCGAATTCCTGGTTGACGATGGCCACTGGCGTTGAAGCAGCTGTGTCCTGGTCGGTGATTCCGCGTCCGCGGACGATGGGCACGCCGATCGAATCAAGAAAGCTCGTGGTAACGCGATCCCAGGTTGCGCCGCACGGATCGCCGGGATGTGGAGCCGGGTGTCCCTGCTGGATGACGCACTCACCCCAGTTGTTGCCCTCGAGCGGGCTGTACATGGCCAAACTCATGGTGGTTACGCCAGGCAGAGCAGTGAAGCGATCCTGGATCTGGCGATAGAGCGCGGGCAGCCGGTCGGCGGTGTAGCCGGCGCCTGCCGGATCGAAGTGGAGCACGTAGCGGTTGGTTGTATCGACGCCGAAGTTCTGGTGCTCCAGGTTGGCGAGCGATTTGGTCATCAGGATAGCTCCGGCCAGCAGCACGATGGAGAGCGCAGCCTGAAAGACGACGAGTGCCTTCTGGGGCAGTGTTGAGCGGTCGCGCATGGCCCCGCTGCCGCGGTTGATGCCACGCATGGCATCGGCCGGCCGCGCGTGGGATGAAAGCCACGCGGGGCCGGTTCCGAACAGGATGCCGGTTACGAGCGAAACCAGAAAGGCAAAGCCGAGAACAGGCAAGGATGGGCTGGCGCTGACGGTCATATTTTTTGCATCGGGAAAGCCGAGCGCAAGAATCGTGTGCGAGCCTGCGTAGGCAACGGCGATCCCGGCGAGGCCGCCGATCAAACTCAACACCACGCACTCGGTGAGAATCTGGCGGATGATGCGTTGGCGGGCAGCGCCCAGGGCGGTGCGCAGGGCGATGTCAGCGCGCCGGGATGTAGCCCGCGCCAGCATCAGATTGGCGATATTGGCGCATGCGATCAGTAACACCACCGAGGAAAGAATCATCAGCATCTTCAATCCCTTGCCAGTCTCCTGCTGCAAGGTCTGAATGCCGCCTCCGGCCGGTGAGAGGACCACGTGCTGTTTTAAAAGCATGGCGGAAGCGCTGCTGCCGGTGAGAATCCGAGTCTCTGCAGTCCACTGCCGAAGCGTAGTGGAGAGCTTGGCCTGCAATGCGCCGATGTCTGTGCCGGGGCGAACTCTGCCGATCGGATAGAGCCAGTGCGACTGCGTGTGATTGAGGATGGAACTGTCGCCATTGATATAAGGCTCGGTATTGATCGGCACCCAGAATTCAGCTGGGGAATCGGTGACCCGGTCTCCGAAGAAGCCGGGCGGAGCGATGCCGATAACGGTGAAAGGTCTGGACTGGACGTAAACAGTCGAACCGATGATCGACGGGTCGGATGCGAATTCGCCCTGCCACGCCTGATAGTTGAGCACCACCACGGGCGGCGCAGCTGGAGTGTCGTCTCGGTCCGTGAAGAGGCGTCCATTGTATGCGCCCAAGCCCAGCGTGGCGAAGTAGTTGCCTGAAACCAACTCGCCGCTCATAGGCTTGGCCAGCGCGCTGCCGCGGCGCATGCTCCATTGCCATCCTCCGGCCTGGGCCGCCGCCAGTTGCTCAAACTCCGGCGTCGCATTCTTCAGGTACAGGTAAAGATCGTAGGAGAAGATGGAGAAGTCGCCGGTGGTGCCTGCATCGCCCGGAATGCCGCCGTCGACGCAGCAATCGTGGGTGTCGCCGATACGGTAAAGCTGGGCGGGATTGGCCACGGGCAGCGAGCGCAACAAGATGCCATGCACCAGCGTGAAGATGGCCGTATTGGCGCCGATGCCGAGGGCCAGTGTAGCCACGGCGGTCAGCGTGAAGCCCGGCGACTTGCGCAACTGGCGCAGAGCGTAGCGAATGTCCTGGGCGAGACCGATCATCTGCTTTTTCTCCTTCTATTCGTACCGCAGTGCTTCAATGGGATTGATCTTGGTCGCTCGGTGGGCGGGAATGTAGCTGGCGATAACGGCCACGCCGGCCAGTAGCAGCGAGACACCGGCAAATGTGAGCAGGTCAGTGGGCTGGACACCATAGAGCACGCTGGACAACGCGCGTGTCACCGCGAAGGAGGCAGCCAGTCCCAGGCCGAGACCGATGAGAACCAGCCGCAAACCCTGCCCGATTAGAATACTGAGCACGTTGCCCGGTTTGGCGCCAAGCGCGATGCGAATGCCGATCTCATGGGTGCGCCGCTTGACGGAGTGAGAGATCAATCCGTAGAGGCCCAGCGTGGCGAGGAAGAGAGCAATGAGGCCTTGCCCGCCCGCGATGATGGTGCCCATGCGCATCGGAGCCATGGCCATCGGACTGCTGGCGATCTGCTTGTCGAGGGTGCGGATGTTGTAGACCGGCAAATTGGGGTCCAACTGCGCGACGGCTTGCTTCACGGACGCGGTGATTTGCGTTGGGTCCATTCCGGTGCGTACAACGATGGTGACGTTGCTCTGGAAATGCTGCGCCAGCGGATAAAAGATCAGGGGCCGATTCGTGTCGGTCATGGCCCAGTAGCGCATCTCGCCGACTACGCCGACGACCTGCATCACGTCTCCCTGCAGCGAGAGCCTTTTGCCGACAGCATCGCCGTTGGGCCACAACTGCTGGGCAAGCGTTCGATTGATGATGACCACGCGCGGCGCGGCCTCATCGTCGTGCGCGGTAAAGCCGCGGCCCGCAACGACCCGAGTGCCCAGGGTTTGAAGATAGGCATGATCGATAGACATACAAGGAACCATCAGAAACTTCTGCCTCTCGGTTGGGGTTTGACCCTCGGGCCAAACGCCGGCGCGCTGACCACCTCCAACATCGAAGGGCAGATGCGTGGCGAGGCTGGCGCTGCTCACGCCGGGCAGTGCGCGGAGCTTGTCGAGCAACTGCGTTTGAAATTGCCGGCTGCGCTCATCGCTGTAGCGTTGCAGCGAAGGATCGACCGTGGCGAGAAAGATGTGATCGGGGCGAAAGCCGAGATTGATCTGCGCGAGCTTTTGCACGCTGCGCGCGGCCAGTCCGGCGCAGATCAGCACCACGCACGAGATGGCCACCTGGCCGATGACCAACAGGCTGCGCAGCCGATGGCGGGTTTCGGCAATCGTGGGGGCGTTCTTCAGCAACGGCAGAACGTTGAGCCGGGTCGCCTTCAAAGCTGGTAGCAGTCCCGCAAGAATGCCAGTGGCCAGCGACGCAAGGAAGGTGAAGACGAACAATCGCCAGTCCATGCCGGTGTTGGCCGGGGGCGCCATGTCGCCGGGAACGATCATCTTGCCGAGCAAGGGTGCGACGGCGATGGCGGCCATTGCGCCGATGGCTCCGGCGGCGAGGGCGAGCAGAGTGCTCTCGGCGAGCAACTGGCGCAGCAGACGCCAGCGCGTGGCGCCCAGAGCGCCGCGAATCGCCACCTCCCGCTCGCGATCGGCGGCGCGCGCATAGAGTAGATTGGCCACATTCGCCACCGTGATGCCCAGTACCAACAGGGCCATGACCATAAGGGCGGAGACGATCAGAGGCGTGAAGTTGGCCACGAAGGGCGTGGGCCGGCTCATCGATTCGCGCAGAACAGCAGCCGAGGCTCCTTGCGGATGCTGCGGGCCGTAATCCTTCATGAGTCGTGCCATCACGAGGTTCGCCGCGGCACGGGCCTGTTCCAGGTTTGCGCCCGGCTGCAAGCGTCCCATCATGAAGACCGATGTATAGCCGCGATTGGTAAAGACTTCGTTGCCTCCAGGACTCATCAGCGGCAGCATCGACATCGGCACAAATCCGCTCAGCGCCGTGCCCCAGCTCGCGCCCACAAACTTGGGCTGCGTCACGCCCACCACGGTAAACGGCAGGCCGTTGATCTTCACAAGTTGGCCGATGATATGCGGGTCGGCGGCAAAGCGGCTCTTCCATGTCTCGTAGGTCAGAACGATGATCGCATCCGCGCCCACCGTCCGCCCCTCATTGGGCAGGAAGAGCCGCCCCAGCATGGGCTGCGCGCCCAACACCGTGAAGTAGTTGCCGCTGACCATATGCACAAATGTTCGATCGGCGGCTTCGCCTGCGCGGCTCAGTTGGACTGCCGACTCCAAGTAGGCCATAACCCCGGAAAACGCCCTCGCCATCTCTGGAAATTCATGGCCATCCCCTTCGACAGATCGCTGAAAATCCAGAAAATCCGGATATGAAAACGGAAATAGCATCGGCATCTGAGTAGTCTTCTGCGCAATCACCACCAGCCGTCCAGGGTCCGCTGCCGGCAAGGGCCGCAGAAACAGGTCGTTGATCATGATGAAGATGGTGGCGTTGACAGTCAGCCCCAGCGCCAGCGTGATCACGGCCACAGCCGTGAATCCGGGGCTCTTGCGCAAGCGGCGCATTGCGAAGCGAATGTCGTTCATTAGGTTTTTCATTGCTCACTCCTTGCATTGCCGAAGCTGGATTGCTTGATGCGGTTGCTGTTGCCGGTAGAGGTTATTCGATTGCAGGCGCTATTCGTTTCTGAGTGCCTGCATGGGTTCAATGGACGCGGCGCGCCGCGCGGGAACAAGCGAAGCTGCGAGCGCGAGCAGAAAAATTGAGACCGCTGCCAGTGCCATCACAGCGGGATCGAGCGGATCGACTTGAAAGAGGAGCGAACGCAACAGGCGAGTGGCAAGCACCGCGCCTGCCACTCCCAGGCCGCAGCCGACGAGGCCCAGTTTGGCGCCGGATACGAGAATGATGCGCATCACGTTGGCGCGCTGGGAGCCGAGCGCGAGGCGAATGGCCATCTCCTGAGTGCGCATGGCGGCTGAGAAAGCGATCACGCTGTAAATGCCGAGCAGCGATAGCAAGACGGCCGCGGCGGCGAAGCTGGAGATGAGCGCGGTGTTGAAGCGGCGCGGAGCCTGGTCTTCAGTGACCACGCGGTCCATCGATTCCACGTCGGTGAGCGGGAGCTGCGGATCGATGGAGCGGACCACGGCGCGGAGCGAATCGGCCATCTGTTCAGGCGCAACGGCTGAGCGCAACACGATGTAGCCGTTGTTGCCAACGCGCATTTCCGGAGTCGCAAACGAGCCGACGCCCGCTTTCACCTGGGCTGAGGGCACGTAGATCTGATTCTGCGTAGGCAAATCCGCGCCCAGCTCTTTTACGTCGCCAATCTCTCCGACGATGGTCAACCAGGGCAGTTTTGCTTCCATCGGGCCGCGATGGAGGCGTTTGCCGATGGGGTCCTGTCCGGGCCAGTAATGCTCGGCAAGGGTGCGGTTGACGATGACGGCCAGCGGAGCGTTGGCATCATCGGCCGGAGTGAAGCCGCGTCCGCGAATGATGGGGATGCCCTGGGCCTGAAAGTAATTGCCCATCACCTGCGGCATCCAGGAAATGTTCAAGCCGGCGCCCTGGGGAGGAATGTAGCCCTCGGGTGTGAAGGTGGCGCCGTATTCCAGATCGGACGCAGGCAGAATGGTAGTCACTCCCACGGCCTGCACTCCGGGCAGTTGTTCCAGCCGGTTGCGCAGCGTCAAATTGAATTGATCGATGGCGTCCTGCGTTGAGTATTCCTGGCGGGGCAGGCTATAGGTAGCGACCAGCACATGATCGGCGCGGAAGCCGAGGTCGACGGAGCGCATTTTCTCAAAGCTGCGCAGAAGGAGGCCGGAAGCGGTGAGCAAAACCAGGGCCACCGCGAGTTCGGCAACGACCAGCGCGGAACGGAGGCGCCCATGCCCTACTCCGGCGGTTCCGGTGCGGCCGCCTTCCTTGAGCGCTTCATTTACGCCGGTGCGCGAGGCGGCAAAGGCGGGGATCAGGCCGCAGAGCAGGCCTGTCAATACGGCCAGCGAGAGCGCGAAGCCAGCCACCGCCCAGTCGACGCCGATGGAGTTGATGCGTGGCAGCGTCTCAGGGAGCAAGCTCACTCCAACGCGCAGAGCGGCCCATGCAAGGGCGAAGCCGAGCAGGCCGCCGCCGACGCTCAGCAACAGGGACTCAAGGAGCGATTGGCGCAGAATAGCAGCGCCGGTGGCGCCCAGGGCAAGACGCACGGCAATCTCCCGTCGTCGGCGGATGACGCGCACCAGGAGCAGCCCGGCCAGATTGGCGCAGGCGATGAACAGGACCACGGCAACGGCAAGAAAGAGCGTGCGGACCAGGGGACGGGCGCCGGCCACGGTGACCTCGTCGAGCAGGCTCACATCGGGATGAATGCGGCGTCTCGACAGGGCGGGCGGAAAATTGCGCATGATCTCCTGCGCGGCGCCGGCGGCATCCTGCTGAGCCTTGGCGGGCGTCACACCCGGCTTGAGCCGTCCGACCATGTAGTAGCTCCAGGAACCCGTGCCAGCGGTCAGTTCGTTCTGCGTGAAGCTCATCGGCACCCAAAGTTCGCTGCGGTTCAACTGGCCGGGAACCAGCGGGAACTCGAAGTCGCGGGGCATGACGCCGATGATTTCGTAAGTTTTGCGGTCCAGCAGAATCTTGCGGCCCAAAATGTTCTCGTCGCCGTGAAAGCGGCTGCGCCATGTTTGATAGCTGATGAGCGCCACCTGCTGGCTGCCATCGTCTTCCTGTTCGGTGAAAGGGCGGCCCATCAAGGGAGAGACGCCAAGCGTGGGAAAGATGCCGGCGGTAAGCCGGGCAGCGTTGATCTGCGTCGGAGTGCCGACGCCGGAGAGTTCGTAGGTTGTGGGCGTGTAACCGCCCAGGCTCGAGAAAGCGCTGGTGTCGCGTATGTAAGTGCGCACTCCGGGCGCCGTGACTCCGAACCCGCCGGCGCCGTAATCCACGCCTTCGAGTCTGTCGCCGAGGGCGACCAGCCGGGAAGGAGCGTGAAACGGCAACGGCCGCAGCAACACGCCCTCGACGATGGAGAAGATGGCGGTGGTGGCGCCGACGCCGAAGGCCAGCGTGAGCACGGCGGTGAGCGTGAAGCCCGGCGACTTGCGCAATTGGCGCAGCGCGAAGCGGATATCGTGCCACAGGTTGGTCATCGCATCTCCTCTCTCTTGCCGGCTCGGTCTTACTCGCTTCTGAGCGCCTGCATGGGTTGAATGGACGCGGCGCGCGCAGCGGGAATGAATGCCGCCGCGGCGGCACAGAGAGCCAGCACCAGGGCTGCGCCGGCAATGGTCAATGGGTCGCGGCTGTCAACGCCGTAGAGCTGATTGGCCATCATGCGGCCGGCAACGAGCGCAGCAGGAATGCCTAACGCAATGCCGGCGATGGTCTGTCCCATTGCGCCGCGCAGCACCATGGCCACTACGCTTGACCGTGTTGCACCCAAGGCCATGCGGATGCCGATCTCCCGGGTCTGCCCGGTGACCGAATACGAGATAACACCGTAAATGCCGAGCGCGGCCAACAGGAGTCCGAGCACGGCAAAAGCGGCAACGAGGAGCATGAAGAAACGGCGCGGCGAAACCGCGTGATCGACAATGGTGCGAAGGAGGCGGAATTCAGCGGCCGGCTGTTTCGGATTCAGTTCGCGCAGAGTGTGCAGGACGCTTCCGGCCAGAGCAGCAGGCGGAAGCGCGGTGCGGATGACAAGCTCGGCTCCGTTCGGCGATTCCTGCGTGGCAGGGAAGTACATCTGCCAGCCGGGATCGCCCTCTACGCTGCCGGTGTGCACGTCGCCGACGATGCCCACCACGCGCCGGTCAGTTCCGCCGGCCGAGACAATCTTGCCAACTGCGTCCTCTCCGGGCCAAAGGAAGCGCGCCGCGGACTCATTGAGGAGGATGACTTTTTCGCTGTTGGGGTCATCGTTCCAGGTAAAGTCGCGGCCGTGCAACTCCATGCCCATGGCGCGTACGTAGCCGGGCGTAATCATGTAGACCAGCGGGCTGGGCAATTCGCCATCGCGATAAGTGCGGCCCTTGGGAACGGGCGGTCCCCAGGCACGATTTTGCTCGAGCGGCAGGTAGTCTACGATTCCGGTAGCCTCAACGCCCGGCAGCGCCCCCACGCGGGCCAGAATCTGCTGGAAGATTACGGCGCGTTTGATGGCGCTGCCGTTGCCGGTGGGAGCACTGTCGTCGAAGTCCACTGCGATGGCCGCGGCGGGGTCGGCCTGGAACCCGAGATCGATGTCGAGAACCTTGAGAAAACTGTGGAGCAAAAGTCCGGCGCCAACCAGCAGCATGCAGGCCAAGGCCACTTCAGAGACCACGAGGACGAAGCGGACGCGCTCCTGCGCTCGACCCCGGCCGGCGCCGGGGCCGGAATCCTTCAGCGCCAGGTGCAGGTCGCCGGCGCCGATTCTGAGTCCGGGAACCAAGCCGAAGAGCACAGCCGCGAAGACCGCAACCAGCACCGTCCATCCCAGTGCCGCGCCATCGACATGCAGGCTGCTTAGAAGGGGGAGAGCAATTGCGCCCTGGCGGGAGAGCCACGCGACCATGGCGTAAGCCAGCACCAGCCCAAACGCCGCGCCCATGCCGGAGAGCACCAGGCTTTCCGTGAGGAGCTGTTGCACGATGCTGCCGCGGGTGGCGCCCAGCGCGCCGCGCATGGCGAATTCCTTAGCGCGAGCCGCGTTGCGCGCCAGCAAAAGGTTGGAAAGATTCACGCAGGCGATGAGCAGAATCATTCCGACGGCGCACCACAGGGCAATGAGCGAGCGACGGAGGCGGCCGCTCACGTAATCCTTCAGACTGCGCGTCTGGATTTTCTCGTACGTGCCGCACGAGTTTGGCTGCTTGACGTTCCAGCACAGGCGCGGTGTGACGAGCGCGGCATCCGCCTGCGCCTGGGCGAGCGTGACGCCGGGCTTGAGCCGGCCGATCATGGTTACGATGTTGCCCCAGTTGCGCGAGTCGTCAAGGCTGAGCGGCGCAAAGAGATCGACTTTGGCGCCGGGAGAAAACACTGCGCCGAAGTCGAAGCTGGTTGGCAGCACGCCGATGACCGTGAACTGCTGGCCGTTCAAGTCGATGGTCTTGCCAACAATGGCCCGGTCGGAGGCGAATTGGCGCTTCCAGTAGGCATTGGTCAGCAGAGCCACAGGATGGGAGGCGCCAAGGGATTCTTCGGCTGTGAAGAGGCGCCCCATGGCAGGCTGGACGCCGAGCACCTGAAAGAAGTTGCTGACGACCAGAATGCCGGTGGCCGGTACGGGATCGCCGTTGCCGGTGACGCGCAGGTTGTCGGCGGTGGAGAAAGCGAAGTAGCCGGATACGTCCTGGTAAGAGCGGCTCTGCGTGCGGAATTCCTCGTAGGCGTCAGACGAATAGGTTTCACAGGAGAAACCGCATTTAGCCGGCGGTGGGGCGATCCAGACCAGATCTTGCGCGTGGAAGAAGGGCAGCGGGCGCAGCAGCAGATTGTTGACCAGCGTGAAGACGGCGGTGTTGGCGCCGATGCCGAGGGCCAGCGTCAGCACGGCGGTTAAGGTGAAGCCCGGCGACTTGCGCAACTGGCGCAACGCGAAGCGGATGTCGTGCATGAGGTTGTTCATCGCGTTGCATCTCCTCTGCCGATTCCGGCGGATTGATTACTCGCTTCTGAGCGCCTGCATGGATTCAAATGCGATCCGCGCGAAGGGGTGATGAAGGCCATCGCTGCGCGGGCTCTTCCGCGGCAACTCAAGCCTCCGCTTCTTGTTCGAGCTTTTGCTGCTCTTGCTCCGATACCACCTTTCCGTCGAAGAGATGCACCTCGCGCTCGGCGTGGCGTGCGAAGCGCGGATCGTGCGTAACCATGCAGATGGTGGAGCCCTCGCGGTGCAGATCGGCGAGCAGATGCATGACGGCTTCGCCGTTTTTCGAGTCGAGGTTTCCTGTGGGCTCGTCGGCCAGCAAGATGGAAGGCGAGCCGGCCAGGGCGCGCGCCACGGCCACGCGCTGCTGTTGGCCGCCGGAGAGTTGCGCGGGATAGTGCCGCATGCGGTGCGCCATGTTCACGCGCTCCAGCGCGTCTTTTACGCGGCGTTTGCGCTCCGCAGACGGCATGCCGGCGCGGTAGGTGAGCGGCAGTTCAACGTTCTCTTCGACCGTCAGGTCGCCGATCAGGTTGAAGCTCTGGAAGATGAAGCCGATTTCCTGATTACGGATGCGCGAGCGGTCGCCGAAGCTCAGGTTCTCGACCGGCTTGCCGTTGAGCAGGTATTTGCCGCCGGTGGGCGTATCCAGCAGGCCCAGAATCGAGAGCAGCGTGGATTTGCCGCAGCCCGACGGTCCCGACATGGCCACATACTCGCCCCGCGAGATGGTCAGGTGAACGCCGGAGAGCGCATGCGTCTCAACTTCGTCGGTGTAGAAGACCTTGGTCAGATCCTCGATTTCAATCAATGTGCCATTCGATGCCATTCCGTCCCCCTTAAAAGACAGTGGTCAGTGGTCAGAGATCAGTGCTTCGCTGTCAGCGGCCTTCATTGCCGACCACTGACAGCTGATCACTGCTCTTACTCCAGCCTTATGTGGTCCACTCCGTCGGAGCGCGACATGTCGGAGAGAATCACCGTGTCGCCTTCCTTCAGTCCTTCGATTACCTGGATGTCGTTTACCGAGGCGCGGCCCACCTTGACCGGCACGCGCGTGGCTCCCTTGCCGTCGGGATCGAGCTTGAACAGGCTGAGCGTGGAGTCCTCGTTGCCCAGCGCCGGCCTACCCACGTAGAGCACATCCGTCATGCGTTCGAGGTCGATGGTTCCGTCCACGCTCAACTGCGGCACCGCGCCCGCCGGCAATGGCCCATCCAGCATTACGTCAACGGTGCGGGTTCCGTTCACCACGCTGGGATCGATTCTGGTTACGTGGCCGGGAATGACGCCATTGTGCGTGTCGATGGATGCGGGCTGGCCGATCTGGATGTCGCGGGCCTGCGTTTCGGCGATCTGCAGAGCGGCTTTCAGCTTGTCAAGCTGGATGACTTCAGCCACCGAAGTTCCCGCCGTGACATGTTCGCCCACCTGCAACGGCGTGGCCAGCGGCGCCAGCGCGCCGGAGATGCCGGCCCTGACCTGCAGCGCCTGCGCCTGCTTCTCGTAGAGATCGTAGAGTGCCCTGGCCTGATCGATTTTGGTGCGTTGCGATGCGAGTTGGACTTCAATCGCTTTCTGGTTCACGTCCAACTGCTGGATGCTGAGCTGATGCTGCGTGGTCAGCTGATCTGCCGTGCTCTTCGATTTGCTGTAGGCCAGGCCGGAGATAACGCCGAGATCGAAGAGCGCCTTGTCGGTCTGGGCCTGCAACTGGTCCTGCGTGTAGTCGGAATTCACCTGCGCGGCCGCCGTTTTCTTGTCCATCAAAGTGCTTTGGAGGGTCGCCTCGAGACTCTTGTAGTCGGCTTCCGCGGCTTTGACCGCCAACTTGGCGTCGAGCACCTTCTGCTCCAGCTCGGGGTCGGCCATGTCCATCAGAATGGTGTCGGGAGTGACTTTGGCGCCGGGCAGAACGCGAATTCTGACCACCGTGGCGTCAGTCTGCGCAGGGATCAGTTCGATCGAGTCCTCGCGCGGCACGAGGCTGCCGGTGGAGGAACGGACCTGGCGGACGAGCGGGCCGCGCTTGACGGTGTCGGTCCAGATGGTCGATCGATCTACCGTGGGAGAAGCCGGTTTGAGCCGCGAAACAGCGACGGCAAGGCCGGTCAACACAACCACGCCAACGACGGCCCACAGCGCCATCCGGCGTGTCTTCATGCGTTTGATGTCAGGACGTGCGATATCCATTGCGGTATTCATGTTGCACCTGGGTTGCCAAGAGCGTAAGACCTGCATGTTAATGAAAACATTTAGTTTTGTGGAATTTGTGCGCGTTCCTGAAGGTCATGGAGTGACCGGTTCCGCCTTCCAACTGTTCGAATTCGGACAGTGATCCGAGCTCCGGTGTCTTGTGTCGAAAGTTTGTCAGGTAGGCCGGGCTCCCCGACCGCCGATCTTTCGGCTCCGTCCGCCACGGCGCGTTCCGCTCAAGATGACAGCTCAGTTTTGGTGCGGACTTTGGGCTCACCGCATCCGCACAAACGGAATTGCGGGAACAAGGAGCGGGATGGTGGTGTCTAAGTGGGTAAGCTCCTGGCGAGGTTGCCGGGTCGGCGCTGGGCCGCGCTCCGGTGCGAGGTCAACAAGTCTATGCACAAACCTGCTCTTAGCAAGAGCGCCTTTGCGGGCGCCGCGATGCTCGTGGCCGCGCTGACAATTGCGTTGGGCTTGAACGCTTCGCTGCGCGCGCAGGCCGCAGCTCAGGGCTGGGAGAGAGCTGACGGCGGCGGCCAGGAATTCGAGGTTGCGTCGGTGCGAAAAAACACGTCAGGCGGGCAATCGAACAGCAATTTCTCGCTGGACAACGGGAATGCGTATTTTACGGCGGGCAAAGATGACGCACTGAATCCGAATGGCACGCTCTTTTCGGCAAAAAGTCAGACGCTGTTGCGATACATCGTCTTTGCGTACAAGCTGGGAGGAACGCAGGAGCTTGCGCTGCGGTTCGACTTCTATGCCGGGCTGGGGTTGCACGTATCGGAGTGGGTGAGGAACGACCGATACGATATCGACGCGCGCACGCCGGGCGCTGCGACCAAGGACCAAATGCGGCTGATGATGCAGAGCCTGCTGGCGGAGCGGTTCAAACTAGCGGTGCATTGGGAGACGCGGGAAGCGCCGGTGTTTGCGCTGGTGCTCGATAGGCCGGGGAAACTGGGACCGCAACTGCGGCAGCATCCCGCGGGCGATGACTGCTCCACGACGGCGTTTCCTGAGAACTCCGGCAAAAACGCGCCCGCAGCGCCGCCTCTAGCGGCTATTCCAATTCCGTGTGGCCTGATCGCGCATTTGCCGGCGAGCGCGCCGGGAGAGAATCATTTCGGAGGGCGCAATGTGACGCTGGCGATGCTGGCAGAGTCGATGCCGACGCAGACCGGACTCAATACGCTGCCGCGGCCGTTGATCGATGAGACGGGACTCACGGGTGGATTCGACTTCTCTATCGAATGGACGCCGGAAGACACCAGTCAAGCGGGCGAGTTGGACTCATTCGGTGCCGCCTTTTGCGAGGCGCTGAAGGAGCAGCTTGGGTTGAAGCTGGAACCGCAGAAGGGTCCGGTGCTGGTTCTGGTCATCGACCATGTCGAGCAGCCGTCTCCGAATTGAGAGACGAAGAGCCCGCGAGAAGACCCCCAATGGCGGACCAAAGGAGGGCAGCCGGGTGTCTAAGCCTGTAAGCCCGGGCACGTTCTTCAGGTGAATGCCGGCGTGCATTGCGAGCGCGGCGCTTTGAGGATTCGTCGCAACGGAATTGGCCTTCAATCGGTTTCCTATGGGGCTCACGGCGCGCAATCCAGCATGGGATCGATAACAAAATTGGCGGAACCTGCGAACAAATCACCGCGTACATACGTCTTATCGGTGTATTCTTCACAGATTCAGGAAAGTTGTAAGCGTTCGCGCCGCTGGGGCCGCGCCTGCCGGCAGAAGAAGGAGACGGTCTGCATGAATGCAGAGTTTCTTGAATCCTTCCGGGATGTGTAAGAAACTCTCGCCGCCGGCGACTGCCACATACAGAAAGGAAAAGGTCATGGGCAAACTCGATTTCAGCCGGAGGATGCTGTTTGCGTTCGCTTTCATTCTTGCCGGAGCCATTCCGCTATTTTTTGCGGCTTTCGGAGCACAGCGGTTGAGCGCGCAGGCCGCGGCACCGGCGGCGGCGCCAGCAGCGCAGAGTGCGGCACCGGCGGCGGCGACAAAAGCCTCTGCACCTGTTTCGCCAACGGACATAGTCGGGACGTGGCAGGGAACCTTGCACGTTGCCGCGACAGACCAACATCCCCAGATCGACCTGCGGCTTGTGTTCAAGATTTCCAAGACGGAGGCCGGGGCCTTGAAGGCCGTATGGTACAGCATCGATCAGAGCAGCGAGAGCCTTCCGATAGCGACCGTCAACTTTCAGGATGGTGTGCTGAAGTTCAAGATCACGATCGTCGACCGCAGCTATGAAGGCAAGATGTCAGAGGACGGCAAGTCGATTGCGGGAACCTGGATGGAAGGCACGACGCCGATCTCGATGCCTCTGGAGCGGAGCACGCCCGATACGGCCTGGGCGATTCCCGAACCGCCAAAAACGATGGCGGCGAATGCCGATCCCAGCCTGGAAGTGGCCACCATCAAGCCCAGCGATCCGAGCAGGCAGGGCAAGGGATTTGGATTCCAGGGGACGCATTTCAGAACGTTGAATACCAATTTGAACGATCTGATCGCGTTTGCGTACGGGCTGCACTCCAAGCAGATCACGGGCGCGCCCGCGTGGTTTGGCACCGATCTTTACGACGTTGACGGCGTGCCCGATGTGGCCGGCAGGCCCAACCTGAAACAGATGGGGATCATGGTGCAAAAGCTGCTGGCGGACCGCTGCCAGTTGAAGTTCCACCACGAAACGCAGGAGCTATCTGTCTACGCAATTTCTGTGGCCAGCGGCGGACCGAAGATGACCAAGACCGCGTTGGGACCGAACGATCAGCAGGCTTTCTTTTTCAGGGGGCTGGGAGATCTGACGGTAAGAAACATGAGCATGACCGATTTTGCTTCGTGGATGCAGTCGGGCGTGATGGACAAGCCGGTGGTGGATCAGACGGGACTCAAGGACAAATACGATTTCGACTTGAAGTGGACTCCGGACGATTCTCAATTTGCGCAGTTCAGGGGATCGGTCAATATGACCCCGCCAACCACCACCGATCCTAACGCTCCGCCCAGCCTTTACACCGCGACTCAGGAGCAACTCGGGTTGAAGTTTCAAGCGACCAAGGCTCCTGATGACGTGATCGTGATCGACCACGTGGAAAAGCCTTCGGCAAATTAGGTTACTTCAAAGAACCAGCGGCGCACCGATAAACATTCTTCACGGCCGTTAACCCAAGGTGCGCCGCATGCGTCTCACAATTGCATCTCTTTGACTCCAGGGAATGAACGCCTGCTTCGCGCCGGGACCTCTGTATCAAAATCTCAAGTTGGAGTTGCGTTGAGGATGAGTGAAGCTCAGGTTTGCCGATACAGGAACAATGGAGCATCGTGGCTCTTCGCTGCCGGATGCGTGATGATGGCTGCGCAAGGCCTGCTTGCGCAGGCAGGTGCAAGCCCGGCAGCAGCCGCAACGCCGGCAGCCGCCGCATCTGCCAAGCCGCCTGCTTTTGAAGTGTCCACCGTCAAGCCGAGCAAGCCCCAAATGGGGGATTCCATGATGATGTTCACAGCGGACGGCGTTTCGATCACCGGCATTCCTTTGCGCATGATCATTCGCGAGGCGTTCGGCATTGAGGACGACCGCATCATCGGAGAGCCCGGCTGGGTGAAGTCAAGCAATTTTGATATTGAAGCCAAGGTTGCGGCGGAAGATGTGCCGCGGCTGAAGGGAATATCCATCGATCAGCGCAGGCAAATGCTGGTTCCGCTTCTCGAAGAGCGTTTTGGATTGAAGATTCACCATGAAACCAGAGAAATGCCTGAATACGACCTGGTGATCGCCAAAGGCGGCGTCAAGATGAAGGCATCGAAGCCGGACGATCCGCCAGGGCACGGCCAGCACATGTTGATGTCTGGAGGAGAAGGGCATATTAAGTCGCAAGCGACCGGAACCCAGCCTCTCGCGCATCTGTTGTCGAGCCAGCTGGGCCGCTCGGTTGAGGATAAGACGGGCCTCACGGGCAATTATGATTACAAGCTCGATTGGACGCCGGACGACGCGACTGCAACCGCGGCACAGGGGGTGGACGGCGGCCAGCCCGGAGCCGGCAGTGCGACTTCGCCGGACACTCCGGGCCCATCGCTCTTTACGGCCATCGAGGAGCAGCTTGGTTTGAAGCTGGAGCCGCGGAAGGGCTCTGTGGATATTATCGTGATCGATCATATCGAGCAGCCTTCGGCGAATTAGGTGAATTACCGGAGCAGGCGGATGCCCTTGCGGCGCTTTGCCAAAATCGTGGTGATCTCCGTCCTCTTGTGGTTCTGCGCCATCACCCCGGCCGCAGCTCGCGAGTATCACGGGATGGTTACGTTCGGCGGCTTGCCTTTGCCCGGAGCTACGGTTACCGCTACGCAGGACGGGAAGAAATTCACCGCGGTCTCGGATCAGGGAGGGCTTTATCACTTCGACGATCTTGCCGATGGCAAATGGACCATTGAAGTGGAGATGCAGTGCTTTCAAGCGATCAATGCCCAGGTAACGATTGCGGCGGATACAGCCGCGGGCAAGTGGGAGCTGGCGCTCGAGCCCGAGGACCAGCTCATGGCGCGCTCCAGGCTGGCGCAGAGTTCGATCGTTCCGCAGCCCATTCAAAATGCTCCGCCGGCCGCGAAGAAAGCCGAAGGACCGGCGGCGGCCAACGCTGCGGCCGAGATGCCCAAGCCGCCCGAGAGCGAGAATGAGCAGAGCGCCGACGGCTACCTGGTGAACGGCAGCGTGAACAACGCAGCAACCTCGCGCTACTCCACCAACCCGGCCTTCGGCAACACGCGCTCCGGCACCAGGGCATTGTACACCGGAGGATTCGCGACGATTCTCGATAACTCCGCCACCGACGCGCGGCCGTACGCGATCAGCGGGCTTGAAGCTCCGAAGACCGCTTACGATCTGATCACCAATTCTGCTTATATCGGCGGGCCGATCAGGATTCCGCATGTTCTTCCGCGCGGCCCGGACTTCTTTGTCAACTACTCGTGGACGCGCAATAACAACGCCTCCATCAACACCGGGCTGGTTCCCACCCTGGACGAGAGGATGGGCAATCTGGCGGGGTTGGTCAACGCGGCGGGGCTGCCCGTTACGCTCTACAATCCGGTCACCGGCGCGCAATATCTCAACAACCAGGTGCCTGTAAGCGCGCAGGCGGCGGCGCTGCTGGCGCTCTATCCAATGCCCAATCCGAACATCCCGAGCACGTCGGGCTACAACTACCAGGCGCCGGTGCTGAACAGCACGCACCAGGACTCGATGCAATCGCGGCTGCAGAAGTCGCTGGGGCGGAGAGATCAACTTTATGGTGGCCTCAACTTTCAGAGCACGCGCGCGGCGAGCGTGAACCTGTTCAGCTTTGTGGATGCAACCGGCTCGCTGGGCATGAACGCGAACATCCATTGGACGCACCGCCTCAGCCCGCACCTGTTTCTGTTTACCGCGTACACTTTCAGCCGATACAGGACGGAGGTGACGCCGAATTTTGACAATCGCGAGAATATTTCTGGGCCGGCTGACGCAAACATCGGCGGCAACGATCAGGATCCGGCAGACTGGGGTCCGCCCTCGCTCAGCTTCTTGAGCGGCATCGCCGGGCTCAGCGATGGGAACAGCGCCTTCAATCGCAGCCAGACGGATGGAGTGTCGGCGTCGGTGGGCATCTATCGTGGACGGCACAACATTTCGGCGGGAGGCGATTTCCGCAAGCAGCTGTGGAACGATTTCTTCGAGGCAAATCCGCGCGGCTCGTTCAGCTTCACCGGCGCGGCCACTGCGAATGCGGTCCAGAGCGCGAGCAGCGGTTCCGATCTAGCGGACTTTCTGATTGGCGTGCCCGACACCAGCGCCATCGCGTTCGGCAACGCGGACAAGTACTTTCGCGAGCCCGTTTACGACGCTTACTTCACGGATGACTGGCGCATTCTGCCGGTGCTTACCATCAACGCAGGCGCCAGGTGGGAGTACAGCGCGCCCATGACCGAGTTGCACAACCGTCTTGTCAATCTCGATCTCAACTCTGGCTTCACCGCGGGCCTTCCGGTGCTCGGCAGCGATCCGGTAGGGTCCGTCACCGGCGCGCACTATCCCGCCTCGCTCGTCCGCCCGGACCGGCGCGGATTTGAGCCGCGCATCGGCATCTCATGGCGTCCCATTCCCGCATCCACCGTGGTGGTGCGCGCCGGCTACGGCATCTATCGCGATACTTCGGTGTATCAGAGCATTGTCTCTCAGCTCGCGCAGCAGGCGCCGCTCTCGAAGAGTTTTTCCGTTCAAAACAGCGCTGCCTGCCCGCTCACGCTTGCCAATGGATTCGACTGCGCCTCGGCCGACACCTTTGCCATCGATCCCAATTACCGATTCGGCTACGCGCAGACGTGGCAGTTGAGCGTGCAGCGCGACCTGCCCGCGGCCATGCAGATGGTGGCAACTTATTCCGGCGTGAAGGGCACGCATGGCGCGCAGCAGATTCTTCCCAACACCAATCCCATCGGCGCAACCAATCCCTGCCCGGATTGTCCCTCGGGATTTGTGTATCGCGCCTCGGGCGGCAATTCCATACGCGAGGCCGGACAAGTTCAGTTGCGCCGCAGGCTGCACAATGGATTCACGGCATCGCTTGAGTACACATACTCGAAGTCCATCGACGATGACGCTCAACTGGGCGGCCAGGGTTACGTTACTTCGAGCGCGCAAAGCCAGAGCGCGGCTTCGGGGTCTTCGTCCAGCTCCTCCGCGGCCGTTGCGCAGAACTGGCGCGATCCACGCGGCGAGCGCGCGCTCTCAACATTCGATCAGCGTCAACTGGTCAATCTCTCTGCGCAATACACCAGCGGCGAGGGGCTGCACGGCGGAACGCTCATGAGCGGATGGCGTGGCAGGCTGCTGAAGGAGTGGACGCTGCTGGGCACGCTTTCAGAGGACACCGGACTGCCGGAGACGCCGGTCTATCCCGTCAATGTTCCGGGCACGGGATTTTCAACGATACGGCCCAGCCTCACTGGCGCATCGATCTATAGCGTGGCCGCGGGCGCGCCGGGATCGGGCACGCACCTCAACTCTCTGGCCTACGAAGCTCCCGCGCCGGGCCAATGGGGCACGGCGGGCCGGGATTCGATTACCGGGCCGAGCCAGTTCAGCCTCGACAGCTCGCTGGCGCGCACGTTTCGTCCGCATGGGAAGCTTTATCTCGATCTCACGGTGAACGCAACCAACCTGCTCAACCACCCGGAGTTCACGCGCTGGAACACGACCTGGAGCGACGCCAGCCTGAGCAATGCCGAACAATTCGGCGAACCCAATTCCACGAGCGCCATGCGCAGCCTGCAAACCACTGTACGGCTGAGGTTCTGACCATGCGAAACCTGACCCTCATCCTCGTTCTCATCTCCGCCATTTCCGCGGGAGCGCAGCAGGTCGGCCAGAACAAGTCTGCCGGCGAGGCGCCACAGGGCTTTACTCTCAAGGTTCAGACGCAACTGGTGGTCGAGGCCGTGGTGGTCAAAGACAAGCAGGGGAAATTCATTCACGGGCTTACGGCGAAAGACTTCACGGTGACCGAGGACGGCGCTGCGCAGACGGTGAGCTTCTGCGAGCACCAGGACCTGAGCACGACATCGACGCCCCTGCCTGCTTCGACACGGGCTACTGAAGACATCAGGATTTACAACCGCCTGGCACGCACGCAGATAGCGCCGGAGACCATGGACAATGAGCGCTACAAGAATCGCCGTCTGCTCGCGCTCTACTTCGATATGGTAGGAATGTATCCGCCTGACCAGGCACGCGCGCTGAACGCGGCAGAGCAGTTCATTCGCACGCAAATGACCTCGGCGGACCTCGTCTCCATCCTTCGTTACGAGGGCGGCGGTGTAGACATTCTCCAGGATTTCACCGGCGATCGCAACCGGCTGCTCAGCATTCTGGAAACGATGGTAGTGGGCGAAGGGCAGGGATCGACGGAGACCACGGACGATGCGAGCAGCTCGGATACCGGCGCAGCCTTCGGTCAGGATGACAGCGAATTCAACGTGTTCAACACCGATCGCCAGCTCTCGGCACTGCAAACCGCGGCCGGGATGCTGGGCCGGGTGAACGAAAAGAAGTCGCTCATTTATTTTGCCGGCGGTATGCGGCTGAACGGAATCGACAACCAGGCCCAGCTGCACGCTACCGTGGACGAAGCGATCAGGTCGGGCGTCACCATATGGACCATCGACGCGCGCGGGCTGGTGGCACAGGCTCCGCTGGGCGACGCGACGCAGGGTTCGCAAGGGAATTCCGGCATGTATACCGGCGGCGCTGCAATGGCCGTCAGCAGCAACTTCCAGCAATCGCAGGACACGCTTTACACGCTGGCGGGCGATACCGGAGGCAAAGCTCTGCTCGACAACAACGATCTCGATCGCGGCATTGTGCAGGCGCAACAGGCCATCTCCGATTACTACGTGCTCGGCTACTACACCACCAACACGGCGAAGAACGGCAAGTTCCGGCGCATCAAGATTTCATTGGCCCACAACGCATTCGCGGATCTCAATTACCGCCAGGGCTACTACGCCGACAAGGAGTTTACGCGCTTTACCGAAGTGGACAAGGAGCGCCAGCTTGAAGACGCGCTGATGCTCGAAGACCCGATCACCGATCTCACCATTGCGATGGAGATCGATTACTTCCAGCAGAACCGGGCGGAGTATTTTGTTCCCATCATTGTGAAGATTCCCGGCCGCGAGTTGGCCCTGGCGAAAAAAGGCGGCTATGAGCATACGCTGATCGACTTTGTGGGCGAGATCAAGGACCTGGTTGGCGGAACGACGGTTTCGAACGTGCGCGACAACGTGAACATCAAGCTCTCCGATGCCACGGCGGCGGAGTTGGCCAAGCGGCCCATCGAATACGATACCGGCTTCACGCTGCTGCCGGGCAAGTACTCGATCAAGTTTCTGGCGCGGGACGACGAGACGGGCAGAATCGGAACCTATGAAACCACGTTTGTGATTCCCAACCTGAACAAAGAAGACAAGCGCGTCGCCATCAGCGCTGTTGTGCTGGCCAGCCAGCGCGTGGAGCTGAACCAGGCACTCTACGACGCCGCCAAGGCCAAGGACAGAGTGAAAGACGACGCTGTGAATCCCCTTGTCGAAAACGGCAAGAAGCTGATTCCCAGCGTGACGCGCGTGTTCAGCACCAGCCGCGAGATTTACGTCTACCTCCAGGCGTACAAGCAGACACCTTCCGCAGGCAATCCACCGTTGTTTGCATTCGTTACCTTGTACCGTGACGGCGCGAAGGTCTTTGAGACATCTCCCACGGCGATTGCGCCCAGTGCCGCGAGCCGCCTTGGAACCATGCCGCTGAGTTTCAGTCTGGGAGTGAACGGCCTGGCTCCGGGACCATACGATTGCCAGGTGACCATCCTTGATCCGGCCGCGCAGAAGGCGAATTTCTGGCGCGCGCCGATCCTGCTGGTGCCGTGAAGGGTCGCGCGGTCGAGAGCGATGGGGCGCAAAAAGGCCCGGACTTGAATCAGTCCGGGCCCTTTGTCACTTCATATCGAAGCAAAGCGCGTTGAGACTTTACGCAAATCCGGTCTCAGGACGCTTACCTTCTCGACACATCGAGAGTCACGGTTGCTGTGTGCTTTGTGCTTCCGCTGGTGCCGGTAATGGTGATGGTGTGATCGCCGGTTGAAGCGCTGCCGCTCACCGTGATTTTCATGGTTGAAGAACCAGCCCCGGTAATCGAGGTTGGACTGAAGGAAATGGTAACGCCGCTTCCCTCACCCGAAGCAGACAGAGCGATTGCAGAGTCGAAGCCGCCGGTGACGGAAGTGGTGACAGTGACGTCGCCGGAACTGCCTCGATCGACGGTGAGGGAGGCGGGCGACGCGCTGATCGAGAAGGCGGCAGTGGTGCTGGTCACGGTGAGCGAGACCTTAGTGGTTTCGGTGGTGCTGCCGGAGGTTCCAGTCACGGTGATGGTATAGGTTCCCGCCGCAACGGACGAGCCGACGGTGATGGACAGGCTCGAGGTGCCGGTGCCAGTAATTGAGGCCGGACTGAAGCCGACGGTCACGCCCGTGGGCTGACCCGAAGCCGACAGGGTGACTGCCGAATCGAACCCGCCGGTCACTGTGCTGGTAATCGTCGAGCTTCCTGAGCCGCCCTGCGCGATGGAAACCGAAGCAGGCGAGGCGGAGAGGCTGTAGCCCGGAGTGGTAGACGCGGAGCCGGCCAGCGCGTTGATCAGTGCGCTCCCGTTGGGACTGCCCCAGCCGGTGGCCAGATCGTAGGCGGTGGTTGCTGAATAGCCGTTGCTGCCGCTGGTAATGTCGTGGAAGTCGGTGTCATAGCTGGATCCTTCGCCAATCGTATAAAGGCTGGGATTGATGAAGCCCAGCGTCTTGTTGCCGTTGGCCACCGACTGCTGGTTGATCAGCGCCAGGTAGCCGGCCCACATGGGCGTGGCAAAACTGGTGCCGCCGTAGTCGTTTGCTGTGCAGGTGGTCTGGTCGGCGCAAACGTAAAACGTGAAGTTCGCGTTGGCTGAGACGTCGGGGCCGTTGCGATAGGTCTTGGAGCAACTGGCGCAGCCGGCGGCCGCCGTGGTTTGCCAGGAGGGTATCGCATACTTGTCAGGAGAAATGCCGCCGCCGCTATCGGACCACGCGGTCTCAGAGGCCCAGGGGCCGGCTGCGGAACTGGTATCCAGGTCAGTGCCGCCGACCGAGGTCACATAGACATCGTCCGCCGGGAAGATTTCCGAAGCAGTTCCTGAGGTGGTCCACTTGCTGCTGTCGCCCGCGGCTTGAAACAGGTTCTGGCCTTGCGCCGCGAATTCTTCAAAGTAGGGGTTGTCGGTGCTGGGGTCCGCGGGGCTCCAGGTCCATGAGGAGCTCAACTGCGCGTTCAGCGGGCTGGCGGTAGCCATGGCATTGAAGATGGCCGAGTCGGTCGAGCCCACGTACATCACCAGGCTTGAGAGTCCCGGCGCCATGCCGATCGCCTGGGTCATATCCAGGGTTTGCTCGGTGTCGTCGCAATCGCCGCCGGCCCTCGAGTCCACGCAACTGGTACTGGTGCCGTCAGTGGAGAGCAGCGTGATGGGCACATAGTTGGTCTGGCCGACGTTTTTGAAATAAGTAGTCAGATCGGCGAGATCGGTTCCGTAATACTCCAGCAGGCCGAGCGACTGGCCGCTGCCGGTCAGGGCCGTTCCGCCGTAGTATGCGGCCCGCATGTCGCTGCCCAGGAACGAAGCCGACGGACCGGAACCCGTGGTTGCGCTCGACTTTTTCGAGCCGGTATTTCTGCTCAGGCCAGCCGGTTTCGGAATGGAATAGTTGTCCATGCCCGCGATGTGCCAAAGCTGGAAGGGAAGGTCGACTGTGGGTTCGCGATCGGGCGCGTAGAAGACGCGATCTTCGGTGGGATGCTGATACTGGCGCAAGTTCACATGGAAGGCTCTCTCAATGCTGGCCACGGGACCGGTCACATCCACATTCATTCGATTGCGCGAGGCGCCAACCACGGTCAGGCCGTTGTCCTTCGCAAATGCAACCACTGCGTCATAGTCATCCTGCGTGGGACCAAACTTCGCCGTGAACTCGTCAACGGAAAGAAACTGGTGGTAGGAAGGACTGTTTGGGTTGTAGACGTCTTCGAGGAGGTTATCCAGTTGATCCTGATTGCGGAGCGGGAGAACAATCACCAGGCGCAATGTCTGTTCTGAAGGGAGATTGCCCAGGAGCCGCGCCTGGCCGTTCAGCGCCGCGGGGCGAACATGGCTGGTGAGGAGGGGTTGGCGTTGCGCCTGACTCATGGCAGTCGCGGCCAGCATCACCGCGGCGAGGGTGAGTAGGGAAGTGCTCTGCTTTCGAATCATGAATTCTCCTTGACTGTTTGGGGAAATCCGGATTCTTCGCGTTATTGCGAATGGGGGCCTGGATTTGGATGCATTCTCGGGCAAAAGAAGCAACCGTGTCCACAAAAATCGGTGGGCGGATAAACTTCGGCCGGTTTCGGTTCCGGGTTGGAATACTTGTCTCCGACGCCGTTCGGCCAGCGCTGATGGCGTTATCAAGCGCAGCCTTGCTATGATTCGCTGGATGAAACGCGCATTTAATTTTATGAAACCGACTATCCGGATGGGTCTGATCTTACTGACGGTAATGTTGCCAGGTGTTATTGTGCTTGGGCAGTTTGCGGGTCGCGTCGATCCGCTTCTTGGTGCTGCTGGTGGCGGCAATGTCTTTCCCGGTCCAGCAGTTCCATTCGGAATTATCAAACCCGGCCCCGATATGGTGGCTGCCGATGGGAATGATCCCAACGCGGGCTGGAATCAGGGCGGTGATATTCGCGGCTTCAGTCAGACGCACGTGAGCGGGACCGGCGGCGGCGCCAAGTACGGCAACATTCTCGTGATGCCGGCTACGGGTGCTGTCTCGCCGCTCGATGCGCAGTCGCCGCGCGCGGATGAGAAGGCCTCTGCCGGCCTTTATGCGGTCAAGCTGACGCGTTATGGCGTGGGAGTGGAGATCACGGCCGCACGGCGCGCCGCCATTTACCGCTTCGATTATCCGAGCGGCGCTGAGGCCAATCTGCTCTTCGATGTAACCCACTGCCTTCGTTCCAGCGCGCATTCCGGAGAATTGCAATCGCTCAGCAGCGCGGAGATCCAGATTGTTTCGCCCACTGAAGTTTCCGGTTCCACCAGCGTGACCGGCGGATGGAACAAGCAGCCAAATGCGTACACGGTCTACTTCTATGCGGTGACGAACACGCCGGCCATCTCTTCTGGAACCTGGTTGAACGGGAAACAAATGCCGGGCGCAAAGGGCGCGCACGGAGAGGCAAATTCGAGCGCTGGAGGGTGGTTGTCGTTCGACTCGCGCACCACGCGTCCGGTGAAGATGAAGATCGGCATCTCGTTCCTCAGCGTGGACCAGGCGCGGAAAAATCTGATGGCCAAGATTCCAGGTTTCGGATTCGAAGCCGTCCAGGCCGCCGCGGTGGCTGAGTGGAACAAGGCTCTCAGCACGGTCGAGCTCAAGGGCGAAACTCCCGAGCAGGCGCAGGTCTTCTACACGGCGCTCTACCACACCATGCTGATGCCCACGGATCGCACCGGCGAGAATCCGCTCTGGACCTCAAGTGAACCGTACTACGACGATTACTATGCCATCTGGGACATCTTCCGCACCTCGGGTCCGTTACTGACTTTGATTGCGCCTCAACGCGAGACCGATATCGTCCGCGCACTGGTGGATCTTTACCGCCGCGAAGGCTGGCTGCCGGATGCGCGCAGCGGCAATTCGACCGGCCGCACGCAGGGCGGCAGCAATGCCGAGTTTCTTATTACGGACGCGTTTGTGAAGGGCCTCAAAGGTGTGGATTGGAAGACGGCTTTGGCGGCCGAAATCCACGACGCCGAAGTACCCCCGGCCGACCATCTCAAGGAGGGCCGGGGCGGACTCGAAGACTGGCACAACCTCGGCTATGTTTCGATCGAGGGCTCCGACCGCACCGGCTCAGTCGACATGGAGTACGCCGCGGACGATTTCGAAATTGCATTGCTCGCCAAAGGACTGGGCCAGGCCGGCGCATACAACAAGTACCTCGAGCGCTCGGCTAACTGGAACAAGCTCTGGGATGCGAGCTTTGCCGATGGCGGGTACACGGGGTTTATTCGCCCGCGGCATCGCGACGGTACCTGGCTTGCGCCTTTCACGGCGATGGATGAGTGCACGTGGGGCGGGGACACGTTTTACGAGGGCAACTCCTGGACTTACTCGTTCTTTGTGCCGCAGGACGTGGCTTCGCTGATCCGGATGGCAGGAGGGCCGGAGACTTTTGTTCGCAGACTGGATGCGTTCTTTGCCGTGCCCGGCCGTTACGATGTCGGCAACGAACCGGGATTCCTCTCTCCGTATCTTTACATCTGGGCTGGACGGCCGGACAAGACCGACGAGCACGTTCGCGCCATCATTGCCGCGAGCTATCATGCCGGGCTTGACGGACTGCCCGGTAACGACGACTCGGGCGCGATGTCTTCCTGGTATGCCTTCGGACAGATGGGCATCTTCCCCAACGCCGGTCAGGATGTGTACCTGGTTGGAAGCCCTGCGTATCCGCAAACGACACTCCACCTTGCCGGCGGCAGGGAGTTCATGATCGAGGCCAGAAATCTCGCGCCGGACCACATTTATGTCGCTGCAGCCACACTGAACGGCAAGCCGCTCGATCGCGCCTGGCTGCGTCATCGCGAGATAGCTGCCGGAGGGCGATTGGTGCTTACCATGGCGGGCACTCCTGGCCATTGGGCCGAGCAGAACCTGCCGCCTTCAACACCCGCTTCCCGCTGAGGCCGTATTGTGCGGTACGCGCCAACTTCTTTGCATCGAGAGAGACGCAGACGATCACCGCGGATGTTGTCATCGGGCAAATGCGGATGCCGCCGGGTGATAACATCAAGGATGACTGATGCAAACAAAAAAGCTGCAAATCATCCCCCTGGGTGGCGTGGGCGAATTTGGCATGAACTGCCTGGCGCTGCGCTGGGAAGACGACATAATCGTGATCGACGCCGGCCTGATGTTTCCGGAGTCGGAGTTGCTGGGCGTTGATATTGTTGTACCCGATATCACTTACCTGATTGAAAACAAGCAGCAT
>Ga0302320_10003006_pt1 | contig 39292 bp, 31 predicted proteins | sample Bog_T0_3_FD_202130 | JGI IMG/M metagenome (GOLD analysis project Ga0302320, IMG submission 202130) | Peat permafrost microbial communities from Stordalen Mire near Abisko, Sweden - Bog_T0_3 | ecosystem: Environmental > Terrestrial > Soil > Wetlands > Peat | place: Sweden: Abisko, Stordalen Mire... | reverse complement strand
ACACCGACCAGCCTCTCGATCAATTACGCCAGCCACGGCGGTAATACGATCGTTGTGGTGTGCGCGCTGGGCAACACGGCGTCGTCGATCGGTTCGATCACCGACAACGGCTCGGCCTGGGCGCTGCGTGCACTCAGCAGCAACGGCACGGCGATCCGGTCGGAAATCTGGTCGACCAACGCGGGCGGCTCGGTTGCCTCCTCATCGTTCACGATTAAGATATCGGGCGGCGCTCCGGCGAGTTGCGCACTGGAGGAGTATTCGGGGGTTCTGAGTCTCGGACCGACCGCTACTAACCAGGGCACTTCCGGGACATGGTCGGTCGGGGTGACGGCGACGGAAGCTAATGACTTCGTTGTGGCCGGAGTTGGCGCGAACTCTTATTTCGGCTATACGAACGCGGTGGGAACGATCAGGCAGGCGGGGGCAATTACTTCGAATGCGGGGCCGGATTACGTAGAGATGAGCCTGCTGGATAATACGGCGGCGACTGCGTCGGCGATCACCTGTTCGGTGAACACGGGGTCGGCTCCGTGGGCTAATGCCGCCCTGGAACTGCGTCCGATAGGCGCGGCTCCTGTGATTAGTGCGGTGAGTTCGATTGGCGTTTCCAGTACATCGGCCACGATTACGTGGACTACGGACCAGCCTTCCAGTTCGGAAGTTGAGTTTGGAGCTACTACGGGTTATGGGTCTTTTTCGGCGCTCAGTTCTTCGCTGGTGACGGCGCACTCGGTGACCCTTAGTGGATTGACGCCGGGCACTAATTACGATTACGCCGCGATATCGGGCAATGCGGCCGGCGCTTCCGTTTCCGGTAACTTTAGTTTCGCGACTCCGGTGAATGTGCCGACGTCGGTCATTGCTCCGGTGGGCGGGGCTCATGGCAATACGGGCGCGAGTGCGACGCCGACCAGCCTCTCGATTCATTACGTTAGCGGCGGCGGTAATACGATTGTCGCGGTGTGCGCGCTGGGCAACACGGCGTCGTCAATCGGTTCGATCACCGACAACGGTTCTGTTTGGGCGCTGCGGGCTTTCAGCAGCAACGGCACAGCGATCCGGTCCGAGATCTGGTCGACGAACGCGGGCGGCTCGGTCGCGTCTTCATCGTTCACGATTAAGATAGCCGGAGGCGGCGCTCCGGCGAGCTGCGCACTGGAGGAGTATTCGGGAGTTCTGAGTCTCGGGCCGACCACGACTAACCAGGGAGTTTCCGGGACATGGTCGGTCGGGATGACTATACAGGAAGCTAATGACGTCATGGTCGCCGGACTTGGCGCTAATTCTTATTACGGCTATACGAATGCGATGGGAACGATCCGGCAGGCGGGGGCAATTACTTCGAACGCGGGACCGGATTACGTCGAGATGAGCCTGCTGGATAGTACTTCGGCGACTGCGTCGGCGATCACCTGTTCGGTGAACACGGGATCGGCTCCGTGGGCTAATGCTGCCCTGGAACTGCGCCCGATACCCGCGGCGCCCGTGATTAGTGGAGTCAGTGCGACGGGCGTTACAGCTACATCGGCTACGATCACGTGGACTACGGATCAAACTTCCAGTTCGCAGGTTGAGTTTGGAACGAGCGCGGGTTACGGGTCTTTTTCGGCGCTCAGTTCTTCGCTGGTGACGGCGCACTCAGTGACCCTCACCGGACTGACGCCGGGCACTGCTTACGATTACGCTGCGATGGCGGGCGATGCGGCAGGCACTTCCGTTTCGGGTAACTTTAGCTTCGCGACTCCGGTGTCGGTTCCGATCATCGGGGCGGTAAGTACCAGCGGCATCACCACGACATCGGCCACGATCACGTGGACAACGGACCAGCCTTCCAGTTCGCAGGTTGAGTTTGGAACGACGACGGGTTACGGGACTCTTTCGATTGCCAGTTCAGCGTTGGTGACGGCGCACTCGGTGACCCTCACCGGATTGACTCCCGGCACCACTTACAACTACGCCGCGATGTCCGGCGATTCGGCGGGCACGTCAGTCTCGGCCAACTTTACTTTCCCGACGCTCACGCTGGCACCTGTGATCAGCGCGACGGGTTCGAGCGGTGTTACGCCTACATCGGCTACGATCGCGTGGACAACGGACCAGCCTTCCAGTTCGCAGGTGGAGTTTGGAACGACGACGGGTTACGGGTCTATTTCAGCCTTCGGCTCCGCACTGGTAACTGCGCATTCGGTTACACTTACGGGATTGAGTCCTAACGCCACTTACGACTACGCCGTGATATCGGGCGACGCGGCCGGCACCTCGGTTTCCGGCAACTTTACTTTCCAGGCTCTGCCAGTACCACCTTCGGCTGTAGTTACACCGGTGGGCGGGGCTCACGGCAATACGGGCGTCAGCGCGGCGGCGGCTACGCTATCGATCAATTACGCCAGTAGCACGGGCAATACGGTGGTCGCCGTATGCGCGCTGGGCAACACGTCTGCGTCGATCGGTTCGATCACGGACAGCGGATCGGTTTGGGCGCTGCGCGCTTTCGTGAACAACGGCACGGCGATCCGGTCGGAGATCTGGTCGACCAACGCGGGCGGCTCGGTGGCGTCCTCGTCGTTCACGATTAACATAGCGGGGGGCACTCCGGCAAGCTGCGCGCTGGAGGAGTATTCGGGGGTTCTGAGCCTCGGCCCGACCGCGGCTAACCAGGCTACTTCCGGGACATGGACGGTCGGGATGACCACACAGGAAGCTAATGATGTTGTGGTGGCCGGCCTCGGCGCCAACTCTTACTACGGCTATACGCTGACCAATGGCGTATCGCGGCAGGCGGGCGGGCTGACGTCCAATCCGGGCAACTACGTCGAAATGACGCTGTGCGACAACAAGGGGGCGACGGTCACTTCCGTGAACTGTTCGTCGGCGTCGGGATCAGCTCACTGGGCGGCTCTCGCTCTTGAGCTCCGCTAAATGGGACCTTTGCCGGACACCGGACGCACCGGAGGAATCGCGGGCCACGACCATACCGCGGGGGATGGCGAGCTTCTCAGCCATCCTGATGAGATCGGCGAGCGACTGCGCCTTCATTTTTTCCATAGCGTGGCCGCGGTGCAGCTTGACGGTTGCTTCGCTCATGCCGAGGCTGCCTGCGATCTGCTTATTGAGGAAGCCCTGCACGACCAGATCGAAGACTTCACGTTCGCGCGGACTCAGCGATTCCAGACGCCCGCGGATCTCTTTCACTTCACTCCGAAGTTTTTGCGCCGCACGGTCGCGATCAATGGCCTGAAGCACCGCTTCGAGTAGTTCGCGCTGCCGAAACGGCTTGGTGAGGAAATCGACCGCGCCCGCTTTCATAGCCTGGACGGACATCTTAATGTCGGCATGCCCCGTGACGAAGATCACTGGTATCAGAATATTGGAGTCCAGAAGTTTCTGCTGGAGTTCCAGTCCGCTCAGGCCAGGCAGGCATACGTCTAACACGAGACAACCGGAGGTGGTGCGGGTTGCCGATAAAAAGTCGTGCGCCGACACGAATGTTTCCACCAGCAGACCCGCGGAGGAGAACAGATTCCTGAGCGAATCGCGTATAGTAACATCGTCGTCCACTACGAAGACTACCGAAGGTTCAGATAACATAAAGATTACTGTTAGATTAACAACTGATTTTCGTGCAGCAACCTAAAGACCATTCCTGGATCGGGCAAGTCCGGGAAATGAAAGTGCACAATACCAGACGGGGGTTATTGATGGGGTAATGCGTCGGCGGTACGGGGTTTCCGAAAGGAAACAATAGTGTTTCTTTATCATACATCACTTGCGGGTCTCTGGCTACGGGATTTATAAGCTGGCGGCGCGCAGATGTTGCGCAGATGAGTTTGTGAAGACCACCTTGCACAGAACAAAGGGGGCAGGCGGCTTTTCAACGGTCCCGCAGGCTATCGGTATCGACTGCGTAGTCGTTGCAAGGCTGCACCGGCAGGCGACTGACTGACGCTGGCGGCAAGGTGAACAGGACAGTGAGTCCGGGACCCTCATTGGGCTGAGCCCAGATTCTTCCGCCATGAGCTTCGATGATGGAACGGCTGATCGACAGTCCCAGGCCCATGCCCGTATCTTTGGTTGTGAAGAAAGGGTCGAAGATGCGTTCGGCTGCCCCCGGATCAATCCCCGTGCCGCAGTCGCGCACCGCGACGAGAACGTAATCGTCGGCCGAACGCCGGGACGTGATCAGGAGCTCTTTCGCGCCCTCATTGGAAGCCATGGCCTGGGCGCCGTTCAGAACGAGATTCAGGATCACCTGCTGGAGTTGAGTCCGATCCCCGCGCACCGGCGGAAGCGCGCCGAAACGGCTCATACGGACAACGATGCGCCGCTTCAGAAACTCGGGGCGCACGGGGGCGACTGCATCCCGCAGCAGTTCGTTGAGGTCAACGTCCATCATCTGGCCGCGCTCTTTACCGAGGAACTCGCGAATGCTTCGGATGATGGCGCTCGCGCGGTTTCCGTCCCGGAGTATCAGCGCAAGCGACTCTCTGGCGCCCTGCAGGTTGGGCGCATCGTGACTCAGCCAGCGCAGACCGGCCTCGGCGTTGGCGAGCATACCCGCTATCGGCTGATTGACCTCATGGGCGATAGAAGTGGCCATTTCTCCCATCGAATGCGACCGACTGAGGCGCGACAGTTCAGCCTCCTTTTGCTGTAACTTCCGTCCGGACGACGCGCGCTCTTCCGACGACACGTGGGGGGGCGATTGGCCCGTCCTTTTGCCTTCGGTCAGGTGGGTGATCAGTTCGATCCAGCCATCGACTTCGCCGCCACGAGAATAGACGGGCACATACACGGCGTTGATCCACCGATAGCCGCGCCCGGCGAAGTTCACGCGGGCGGTGTATTCCACCTTGTGTCCCGACAGAACCTGTTGTATGTACGGGCCAATTGTCTCCCAGGCCTGCGAACCGATGACTTGCCGAACAGGGCGAGTTACGATTTCTTCCGGAGAAGAACCGATCCAGGCCGCATAGCTCCCGGTTACCCTGACATAGCAGAAACCGTGGCCCGTAACAGACACAACTGCCGCCACGCCGTCGGTGGGCGGCCTGAGCCGATCCCGAGTGCGACGCAGATCGCCGCCGGACTTCATTGGAACCGTCCGAAAGCGAAACCACGTCCGAAAGCGAAACCACTTTCCGCGCCCCTGTGGGTGACGCGCAAGGTTACCGAAGCCGCGCGGAGGATGTCACCGAGCGGCACGCCGGCAGTTAAACAGACAGCGAGATTCCCGGCCAGCAGCATCTTGGGGTGGGCCTTCCAAAATCGCATTTTAGCGGAGTTAAGGCGCGCCATTGTTGGGTTTAATGGAATTTGAACCGTACGTCGGTACCGGTACTTATCTTTGCACCTGACGCGATACTGGAACTCTCCGAGGTGGGCGGACGTAGCCTTGAATCGGGCGGATACTGCATTTACAAGGACTTATCGCGGTTGAGAGGTCACAGGCCGCGTTGTTGTTATTACATCCGGAGCCTACTTATGGTCCAACAATCACCTTTAGAGCTGTAGGTCTTCGTGCATATGCCTCCCCGCGAAAGGGGATATACCAAAGTCTAGGTTGCAATGGCCGGGGCAAATCGCTATTGTTAACCCAAGTGGTACGAAATAGCTAACAAACAGCAGCGCCCCTGTCGGCGCGGAGACTTAGTTATCTATTTCCGGAGCGACAGGGTCCAACGCAGGTCCCCCTATTTATTGCAGCGGGTTCGTTCGGTGTTCCATGGCTTTGCGTCATGGCGTGTCCAGCCATCCGACCCCCTGACAGTTCGTGTGTCCAAAGATAGCTACGTTTGTTGTACGGTGCGCTGAAGGTGTGCGAAGCGGCAGGGCGTGCTTCCGTCAGCGCGACGGGCCGGGCTGTTTGTCTACCAGGCAGTGCTTTTGCCTCATCGGGATATTGGTTCAGGAAATAACAGTTTTTTCAGGCGTCATTTGTGAACCCGATTAGTATCCGGGAATGGCGGAGCCTGGCCGCAAACGTTCCCGGAGTTCTTACTTGATTTGCGGTATCGCTGGCTTGGTTCGCAGTAACGCTGGCTTGATTTGCGGTATCGCTGGCTTGATTTGCGGTATCGCTGGAACAGACCTGCACAATGATCCCGAAACGTTTTTACCTGACGGCACTCAGTCTGCTACCGATTCTATCGGCGCATGCGCTGGTTGCGGTCTGGGCTTTGCGCAGGGCCAGGTCTGGTCGCATCAGTCTTCAGTTATGGAGCGCCGCCGTCACTCTGGGCACACTTCTGATTCTGGTGACGCTGCTGGCGGATTTCGAGCCAGGCCTGCAGATCCCGCGCGGACTGATGACGATCGCGCAGACGTTCGTCAATCTCTGCGGCCCTTTGGGAGCAGTCACACTCGGCCTTTTTCTCCTGTTTCGATCGGCCAGCAAACGATTGCCGCCGTCTTTTCGGCAGGATCGCCGGACTGCGCTGCGCGCGATCGCGGGCATCGGTCTTGTCGCGCCTATGGGTGTAGCGGGTTTCGGGGTATTTGTGGAGCGGACAAACTTCGAAATCTGCGAGACCGCGATACCGGTGAGAAATCTGCCCGACGATCTGAACGGGTTACGCCTGGTGCAAATCAGCGACATTCATCTGAGTCCTTATCTCAGTGCGAGAACCCTGGCAAGAGTTGTGGACAGCGCTAACGAACTGAAGCCGGACTTCGCGTTTATTACCGGCGATCTCATTACATCGAAGGGGGACCCGTTGGACGAGTGTCTGATCCAGTTGTCGCGGCTGAAGGCGCGTGGCCCGAAGCTGGGCTGTCTGGGGAATCACGAAGTTTATGCGGACGCGGTCGATCACACGGTCCGCGAGGGCGCCCGGGCGGGAATCGAATTCCTGCGTGGGCGAGCCAGAAGGCTGAAGATCGGCAACTCCGCGCTCAATATAGCCGGCGTCGACTACGAGCCGTTCGGTCCACGATCCAGTTACCTTCGGCACGCGGCGTCGATGATCGAACCGGGGGCATTCAATGTGCTGCTTTCTCATAATCCCGATGTATTCCCGGTGGCGGCGGCGCAGGGTTACGATCTTACTCTCGCGGGACATATGCACGGCGGCCAGGTCACGGTGGAGATACTTTCGCCGGCGCTCAACCCAGCGCGGATTCTGACACCGTTTGTGCGGGGGCTCTATCGCGAGGGCGATCGCGCGTGTTATGTAACGCGCGGCATTGGCACTCTGGGAGTCCCGGCGAGGTTAGGCTCCCGCCCCGAGATTACTTTATTGACGCTGCGGCAAGCGTGACAAGAAGACGGGTCGAGCCAGTCACCCGAACCCGATCGATTACGACTATCGGAGAACCAGAATGAATATATTCAGACGCGAGACTATCGGAGAGTTCACTGTCATCACACTCGATATTCAGAGCATAGACGCGGGCAATTCGCAGTCTGCCGGCAAGCTGGTGCTCAGTGCGATGTCGGGCAATGGCAGAAATATCGTGGACCTGGGCGCATTGCGGTACTTCGATGTGGCCGGATTCGCAACCATTCTGCGATGGGCCGGCGGAGGTCCACAGCAGGCTGAAGTGCGTTTTTGTTCCCGGGCGGGAACGATCTGGGCTTTGTTCGAATTACTCCGCGCGCGCGCCGTGGTGCCGTTGTACCGGAACCGCGAAGAAGCGATGGCGTCTTTCGGGCGCACGGAGCGGCGCACCGCGGCGGTGATACCGCTGAGAGAAGAGCAGGAAGAAACGATTCCGGAACAGCGGATTGCGTAACAGCAGGCGAAACAACGTTTGGGAGCAGGAGTAAACGATCATGACAGCTTCGAGTTTTGTTACTTCCGACGAACTGAATATCCGGCTCGGAGGAGTCTCACCTTCCGAGTGCGTCCAGGAGTGGGCCCGGCGTTACCAGCGGGCCGGTGGTTTGCCCGCGCGCAGTCTCCGCAGAGTGAAACGAAGAGGGAGCAAAGCCCTGATCAGCACGCATCAGAGAATATACCGGGTTACCAAGCGGGTCTTCGACCTGACATTCGCCCTGCTTCTGCTGGCGATCTCAAGCCCGCTGCTCCTGCTCATTGCCATTGGTATCAAGCTGACGGACGGAGGCCCGGTACTTTACTGGCAGCAGCGTGTGGGTTTGTGGGGAGAGCTGTTTCCGTTTCCGAAGTTCCGTTCCATGGTTACCGATGCGGATACGATGCTGGATAAACTCATCGACCACAACCATCACGGAAAGTGCATCACTTTCAAACTCAAACAGGACCCGCGCGTGACGTGGATCGGCCGGGTGATACGACGGTTCAGTCTGGATGAGTTTCCGCAGTTGTGGTGTGTGCTGCGTGGACAAATGTCACTGGTGGGTCCGCGGCCCGCGCTGCCGCGCGAAGTGGATAACTATACGCAGGAGCACCGGCGGCGGCTGGGAGTGTGCCCCGGACTTACCTGTATCTGGCAGGTCAGCGGGCGGGGCGACGTGCCTTTCGAACAGCAGCTTCAAATGGACGTGGAATATATCGAGAGCCACGGTTTCTGGCTCGATATGAAACTCGTCGTTTTCACAGTGCCCGCGGTGCTGTCCGGACGCGGAGCTTACTGAAGTCCTCTGTTAGTCCGACCAGGGAGAACTTAACTTGAGAGCAGTAGTGATGGTACAGAATTCGCGGCTGTCTTTCGGTCCGGCGGGGTTGAGTGCGCTTTCGCCGCTGGTGGATCGGCCGTTTCTGCACCACGTTGTGGAAACCATTGTCGGACGGGGCTTTCGCGATGTCGCGTTTGTACTGCCGGAGGAGCACCGCAGCGCGGAGAAATCGCTGGGGACCGGAACGCGCTGGGGTGCGCGCTTTCAGTACTTCGCGGCGGGTGGCACGGCCGACATTTACGACGCCGTGCGGCGGGTGTCACTGAACAATGGCACGGAGCGGATTCTGCTGGCGCACTCGGACCGGTTGCCACAACTGCATCCGGACCGGTCCGGCGGCGAAACGACGTTGTACTGCTGGAGGGAGCAGGAACTTCGGTGGACCGGCTGGGCTCTGATTCGTCCGGCGGACGCGATGCTGGTGCCGCAGGGCATGGAGGAACACGAGGTCATGGAGTTCCTCCGGCGATCGGGCGCGGGCGCGATCTTTCTGGAAGGACGGCGCCCGCTGATGGCGCGGACTTACAGCGATCTGCTCGAATCCAACAGGCGAGTGTTATCCAAGGAGTTCCCCGGTCTGCTGCTGGGGGGGAAAGAGGTAGAGCCCGGCGTCTGGATGGCGCGGAATGTGAGAGTGCATCCCACGGCGTGGTTAGCGCCGCCGGCTTTTCTGGGGGAGAACTGCCGGGTGGGTGCGCTGGCGCAGGTGGGTCCGGCGGCATCGATCGGCAAAGACTGCATGATCGAACGGGAGACTCATGTAGCGAACTCGGTGATTTGCGGCGGAAGCTACGTGGGAGAGCAACTGGCGCTGCGGGGCGTGGTAGTGGACCGCTCCAGACTGGTCAGTACGACGTGCGGCGCCGAAATAGAGGGCATGGATGAGTTTCTGCTGGGCAGCGTATTTGGCGAGCCGCTGGGAACACGTATCCGGCGGATGTGCAGTTGTGCGGCGGCGGCGGTGATGCTCGCAGTCTGCATACCGTTGCTCGGTGCAACGCTGGCGGCCTCGGCGCTGGGCTTCGTTCCAAGCCGCAGGAGGCGGCTCATTGTGCGCACTCCCGCAGTTTCGGATTCGTATCGGTGGCGGACGTTTTCGCTTTGGAGCTTTGGCGAAGAACGATTGCCGCCGGGCCGGAAAGGCTGGCTGCAGCATTTCTTCCGCTGTTTCCTGCCCGCATTGTTACCGATTGCGGCCGGATACATGGATTTCGTGGGACCGCAGCCGCTAACCAGAGATGAACTGGATGATCTTCCGGTCCATCAACGTGCGGTGTATCTGCTTTCACGTTGCGGGATACTGCGCGACGGCGTGTTGCGTCAAGCGGAAGGCGATGCGCCCGAGATTCCACTATTTGCGCAACGGAGGAACACGGAGTGACCGAGGCCATTGTATTAGTGCCTGGGCTCTGGTCATGGTGGGTGGCGTCGCGCCAGTCGCTTGCGGCTGCGTTTGTCAAAGTGTATGTTCCCGTCTTTCTGATTTTGCCCAACTATTACACTCTGGAGATCGATCATTTTCCGGACCCCGGCTTTCATACGGCGTGCATATTGCCGATTGGCATCGGAATGTCCTGGAAGGCGCTGGCGAAGCGGGACTGGAAGTTTTCGCTGCTGGATTTTGCGGTGCTGACATACCTTTGCTGGCAGGTGGTTTGCGAGTATTACAACGTCGGAATGACCACGATGCCGGACCTGATCTGGGATCTGGTGAATCTGGCATTGTTCCCTTATATGGCGGGCAAGACTCTGATAGAACAAACCGGATTGCGCACGGAGTTCGCGCGGCGATTTGTGCTGTCGGTGCTTTTCGTGTGCGTGATATCGGTTTATGAGTTCCGGTTGGGAGTCAGTTTGTTCCGAATGGCGCTGGGGCCACTTTTCCCCGGAGAAACTCCTCAATGGGTCACGCAGTTGCGTTGGGGATTCGGGCGAATCGCAGGACCTTACGGTCACGCGATTTCGATGGCGGTATTTGTGGGAGTCGCGATTCTGCTTCACAGATGGCTGACTCGCGCGGGCCTGTGGGAACGCAGTTTCAAACTATCGGGAAGCCTGCCGTTTTCGAAGGCACAGCTTATCAGTTTCGGCTTGCTGGCGGGAATATTCATGACGCTGTCGCGGGGGCCCTGGATCGGAGCTGTCTGTGGCGCCATCCTGGCGGGAGTGGGCCTGCGGCCGGACCGGCGACGCGCTTTGATACGAGCTCTGCTGATTCTTGTTGTGGGAGGAACAATCCTGTATGTCGCCGGCAAGGCGTACCTGAGTGGCGCCTCCGCATTCGAAGGAGTCGAGGAGCAGGCGTCGGCCGCGTATCGGGCGATCCTGATCAGTCAGTACGAAGACATCGTTATGATCAGCCCGATTTTCGGCTGGGGGCGCGCGAACTGGCCGCTGGTGCAGGGGATGCTTTCGATCGATAACAACTATCTGTTTGTGGCGCTTGGTACCGGACTGGTGGGTCTGGGACTGCTGGTTGCGACGTTCCTGAGCGGGCTGTGGCGGATCTTCGCGGACGGCTTCTTCGGCAACGACGAGTCGCTGATCCCATCGGAGCGGGTGTTTCGCTTCACGCTGGTGGGCATTCTGGTGTCGATCGCGATCTCTACGGGCACCACCTATATCTCGGCGCATTTGTATCCGCTGTTTTTCATGCTTCTCGGATGGTGCGAGGCCTGCGTTTTGACGCGGACCGCTGCATCCGACGTTCCCGTCGCCGAGGAGTACGCCACATCTTCATACCCGCAGATGGCGGTGGTCGCATGATGGAACTCCTGAAGCATGCGCTGGAGGGATGCGGCATATGCGCCCTGGTCGCCGCGCTTCCGGGTACGCTCGAGATCCTGCTGGTCACGTTGGGGGCAATGCGAACGGCCAAGCGTTCCGCCGCATGCGAATGGAAAGGCCTGCGCCTTGCCGTGGTTGTTCCGGCGCACAACGAAGCGGCGCTGATTGCAAGGTGCGTGGCGAGTATCGCAGCTTCCGCAAGGTCCGCAGGACAGTGCGACATATTCGTAGTGGCGGATAACTGCACCGATGAAACGGCCGTGCTGGCAAGCGAGGCGGGCGCGCGGGTTCTGGTGCGCCGGAACGCCGAACTGAGAGGTAAGGGATACGCTCTCCGGCTGGCGTTCGATGAATTACAGAAGGAAGGCTTCGAGGCATTCCTGGTGGTGGACGCCGACTCCATCGTTTGCAGCAATCTGGTGAGTGAAACGAAACGGCGTCTTTGCGCGGGATCGATGGCCGTGCAATGCCGGTACCGGATTTCCAATTGCGACGCCTCGATACGCACACGTTTGATGGATGTGGCGTTCCTTGCCTTCAATGTGTTGCGGCCGAAGGGGCGATCCAACTGGGGCTTGTCGGCGGGGATACTGGGCAACGGTTTTGCGTTACGCAGCGAACTTCTGCGCAAGGTTCCCTGGGACGCAGCCTCGATTGTGGAAGATCTTGAGTACCATGTGCGCTTAGTCTCGGCCGGTGAGCGGGTCGATTATGTCGACGAGGCAACCGTTTTCGGCGAGACGCCCGCGGGTGGCGAGGCGGCGCGCGCGCAGCGTTCACGCTGGGAGGGCGGGCGTTTGCGAATGGCGAAGGAATGGGCTCCGAAGCTGGCCGCGTCGGTGGCGAACGGTAACCTGCGGCTGGCGGAACCGCTGCTGGAACTGCTGATGTTTCCGCTGGCTTACCACGTGATGCTGCTGACGTTTGCCGCGATCGTACTACCGCAGCCGTTAGAGTTGTGCGCGGCAGCGGCTCTGGGGCTGGTAGTCATTCATGTTCTGACGGCTGCCGTGCTCGGTGGACAATTCCTGAAGACCGCCGTAGCGCTGGCTGCCGCTCCCTTCTATGTGATCTGGAAACTCACTACGCTCGGTTCAGTATTCAGCGCGTCGCACCGCGATGCCGGCTGGGTACGTACCGAACGGGATGGTCAACCCGCCGCGAGGCCAGCCAAATGATTATCGATACCGCCAGTAAAGGCACTTCCTACAAGACATATGGATCATTGATGGGCAAGATACCGCAGGTCAGGTTGCTGCTCATTATCATTTTCGGAGTTTTGTCGCCTTCCGCGAGCCGGGGACAAACGGTGTCTGCAAGCCCGGCCGCGCAGGAACCGCTGCTGAGTGCGGCGGCTGCGCTGAGCACGCTTGAATCGCCCCGCGCGAAGGATTACAGAATAGGCGCAGGCGATGAAGTGGATATTCAGGTGATGGGCCGCGCGGAGCTTTCCGGTACCCATGAGATTGGTCCCGATGGCAAGATTACCCTGCCGATCGCCGGGTCCTTCGAGATTAAGGATCTGACGCGCGAGGAGGCTGCTGCCGGGATTACGGCGAGTTTGCAGCACTATTACACGAGCGTGGACGTGACGGTGCGGATTTCCAAATATGCAGCAACCCGGATTGTGGTGGTTGGTCACGTGGACCAGCCTGGCGTTTTATATTTCGACAACTCGCCTACGCTGCTCGATGTGCTGAGCAAGAGCCGGCGCACCGGTCTGGATGCGGCCGGTCAACAGTCGCCGATGCCGAAGCGCTGTGAGATTATTCGCGGCAAGGATCAGGCGGTGTGGATCGACCTGAGATCGATGCTGGAGAGCGGAAGCGCCGGAGCGGATTTACCCATGCAGCGAAACGATGTCGTATACGTTCCGGCCGACAAGGACGACATGGTTACGGTGCTGGGAGAAGTGCAACGACCGGGAATGGTGAAGCTCGATTCGACAACCACTTTAGTGGATGCGCTGGCCATGTCCGGCGGGTTGGCCGGCGGGACCGGCAACGCAAAGATCGAGATTGTGAGACCGGCGACGGGAGTTACGCGGGAGCTAACGTTTTCGGATCTGAAAAACCCCGCTAAGACCGGCGAGGTGTCTTTAAGGCCGGGCGACGTGATCTATGTGCAAAAGAGTCTGCTCGCGAAATTTGCCTATGTACTGCAGCAGGTTTCGCCGGTGGGTGGAATGCTGATGTTCGCAGCGGCAGTTAAATAACGGCATGAGAGAAACCATGACCAGTGAAGCCCGAGCGCGAGAACAAATGGCAGCGAGGCGCGAACCCGACACGACCGCACCGATGGATGACTTCTCCTGGCGCCGCGGGGCGTACGGGCCTGCGCCGAGGCGTGGACGCTCTTACCTGGTTATCGGCATAGTTCTTGTTCTTGCCGGCGCAGCGGCTATTTATGTACTGCGGCGGGGGCCCGCACAACCGGCCGGTATCACAGTGTCGGTGAGCGGCATCACGGAGACATCAGCGGTGGTTTCATGGCGGACCGATCAGCCACTGACGTCTCAGGCAGAGTATGGCACAACATCCGAATACGGCTCTTTATCCGTTTTCAGCGGGCAGCCTGTTACCGCACATGCCGTGACACTGACAGGACTGACTCCTGGAACAACATATCACTCCGCCGCACTCTCGACTAACTCCGCCGGACAGGTCACAACGTCGCCCGACGCGCTCTTTACGACCATCGGCGTCCGCGCCAGCGCCGATCCGACGGCGGGCGGAACCCAATCGACTGTGCTGGCTGATGTAACGGCCAGCGACATCACAATGAATTCCGCCACGATCCGCTGGACTACGGAGCAACCCCTCACATCGCAGGTCTCATACGGGATCACAACCGGCCAGGGTTCCCTGTCCGCGTTCGGCGCCGCTGCCGTCACGTCGCATTCGGTGAAGGTCACGGCGCTCGCTCCCGGAACAACCTATTACTATTCCGCGTTGTCAACCAACGCGGCAGGGCACACCGGCACCTCACCCGCACTTACCTTTACGACCGGAAGCATGGCCGGAAGCCCGGTCATCGGCAGTGTGACCGCGAACACTATCACTACCACGTCGGCCACGATCAGCTGGACGACGGACCAGCCGTCGGCTTCGCAGCTGAAGTATGGTCCCACGACAGATTACGGCACTTTGTCCGCCTTCGGCTCGCAGCGGGTTACTACTCACTCGGTGACGATCAACGGACTGACTCCGGGCACAACGTACAATTATGCAGCTCTGTCGGCCAATGCCACCGGCCAGGTAGGCGCGTCCGCCAATTTCACGTTCACGACAGTGGGTGGGCCTCCGATCTTCCGGCAGGTTGCCGTGATTCGCACGACGGCCACGTCCGCGACAATCTCGTGGATCACCGATCAGCCGTCCACGTCGCAAGTAAAGTACGCCGTCAGGTCAACCCTGCGGTCTTTACTCCACCGATCGCGGGGATATGACCTGGCGTCGGCGCGCGATTCTTCGCTGGTTACTTTCCATTCGGTCACTATCAACGGTCTCAGGCCCGACACGACTTACAACTTTGCGGCACTATCCGCGAGTTCCGGGGAGATGGAAAACTCATCTTCCGAGCTGAAGTTCACAACGCTATCCAGTAAGACGCAAACCGGAGCCGTGGGGCCGGATTCGCCGTTTGCCCAGGCGATGGTACCGGATGGCGCCACACGTCCATGGAACAGGTACTGAGAGAGTCCTATGCAGCAATCTGGCGGATTCCTGAAAAGGCCGGCGCAGCGAAGGGAAAACATTCCCGGCGTCACCCACGAAATCACGAACAACAAAGTGGTGACGCTCAAGGGTCTCGGACCCGAGGTGTCGACGGTAGAACCTTCGACACGCAAAGTGTACAGCGCTCCGGCGGCACAGCGCGGCACTCTGTTTCCGATTACGGGCGCGGCTCTGGTTTGCGCAATAGCCGGAATCTGGTTTTTTCTGCACCGGTCCCCGGTAGCGGCGGGCGGTATTACGGCGGCAGCCAGCGGGATTAGCGCGGACTCCGCTACGATTAGCTGGACCACGAGCGAGCCATCCACGTCACAGGTGGCATACGGAACCACGCCGGCTCACGGGATACTATCGGCCTTTAACTCATCGACGGTCACGGCTCACTCTGTCACGCTCACGGGATTGACGCAGGCAACGACCTATAACTACAGCGCCTTGTCTGCCAACGCGGCCGGTCAGGTCAGCGCGTCCGGCAATTTCACCTTCACTACGCGCGGAACGACGCAAGGAACCGCGCAAGGCGCGGCCGGCCCTGGCGTGATGGGTAAAGTAACAGTGGCGGGGGTCACAACCGACTCCGCCGCGATTACGTGGACTACTAACCAGCCGCTCACTTCGCAGGTCAGCTATGGGGCTACGACAACCTACGGATTGCTGTCCGCGTTCGACGCCGCTGCCGTAACATCACATTCCGTGAATCTGACAGGTCTGGCCCCGGGAACCACATATAACTTCGCGTCGTTGTCAGCCAATTCCGACGGACACATTATTCAGTCTCCGAATTTCACTTTCACCACGGCCAGCGTGGCGGGAATCCCCGCGATAAGCAAAGTCAATGTCAGCAATATGACGGCTAATTCGGCCATTGTTAACTGGACGACCGACCAGCCTTCCAGCGCGCAGGTTGAGTTCGGTACATCGACTGCTTACGGCTCGTTATCCGCGTTCAATGCTTCGCTTGTCACGTCTCACTCTGTAACTGTTGGCGGGCTTACACCAGGCACCATCTACGAGGCGACGGCTTTGTCCGCGAATTCGGCGGGACAGGTTGGTAAGTCCGCCGACCTCACGTTTACCACGCTGGCCGCGCCGCCAGTGATTAGTCAGGTGACGGTGAGTGCGCTGACGGCGACTTCGGCGAAGGTGGACTGGACCACCGATCAGCCTTCCACGTCGAAACTCGATTACGGCACCACGACGGCTTATGGATCTTCAATTGCCGCGAATCCGTCGCTGGCACTTTCTCACTCGGTCAGTCTGCGCGGACTGACGCCGGGTACCGGTTACGATTACGCCGCTACGTCGACTAACGCGGCGGGGATGCAAAATTCGTCGCCCAACCTGAAGTTCACGACTCCTGCGCGGTGAGGCCGATGGAGTGGTTCAGCACGAAACGTTTGTGAGCGACTGACATGGATAAATCAAATGGATTCGCGGCAGGCCCTGCACCTTCGCCGGATAACACCGGCGGAAGACCCGCGAAAGCGCGGAATGCCGTGACTGGCATCCGGGATGTGCGGCCACCTGCGCCACAGGTTGAACTTGCGACACACGGCGGGCTGGACGTGCCGGCCGCGGTTCGCCGGCGCCCCATTCTGACGCTGATTGTGTTCTCCGCCTGCCTTCTGGCCGGCGCGCGGTATGCCCTGAAGCATGTGGCCCAGGAGTATCACGCGGAAGCGTCGGTTTATGTCTCGCCAACTTATTTTAAGAATCTCCAGCAGGATAGGGAGCAGTTACAGATTTCTTACACAACGCTGGTCAATCAGCAGATCCTGACCATCCGGCGTTATGACATTCTGCGGGAAGCGCTGGACCGGCTGCAGAAGCAGGGCATTCAATGGCGCAGGTCCGGCGAATCCGAAGAGGCGGCGGTCGGGCGGCTCTCGGAAGAACTGGATATTAAGTACATACCGGACAGCTACGAAGTGCTTGTGGGACTGAACGGGCCATCCGCCGAACAGCTGGCGCCGATTCTGAACACGATCACGGAAACGTACGTCGGGACGGAAAAGCAGGAGGAAATGTCGGATCGTTCGAGCCGGCTTGCCGCGCTGGGCGCCGACCTGAACGCTACTGAAGCCATGCTGCAGAAGAAACTGGATCAGCAGGCTCAGTTATCGCAGAAACTGACGACGCTGAATCCCGATAAAGCGTCGACTGTGGACGACGCGCTTCTTACTGGCGCCCGGCAGGCACTCGAGGAGGCGCATCGCAAGCGCGTCGAGGCTGACACACAACTCGCCATTTTGCAAACTTCGAGGGATCCATCCGGCAGGAGTCTGCTCAGCACACTGGCGGAGGAAACGGTGACGAGCGATCCTAACGCACGACCTCTTCTCGATAGCTTCCTGCAGCGCACGGCGGACCTGCAAAAAAGTATTCAGGGGATGACGGCCGACCATCCTGTGCGTCAGGCGGCAGATAAAGAACTGGTGGATCTGCAGAGCCAGAAAACACAGCTGCAGAAGAGTCTCACGGTGGAGGCTTCAGACCGGCTGCTGGCGAAGGAACGCGCCGACGTGGAGCGCAGCCGCCTTCTCGAAACCGAGCTCCAGCAAGAGGTTGACGACTACACGTCCAAGGTCCAGGGCGTGGCCAAAGAGGTCCAGCTGGCACAGGGGGTCAACGACGAGATCGATCGTTTACGGAGACAACAGGCCGCGATCACCGGCCAGGTCGACGCGCTCAACATACCGGGCGATGCAGCCGGCTTCCTGCGAATTTTCTCAGCTGCGCGGACGCCGCTTGAACCGAATAAATCCGGTTCCAAGAAGCTCCTGTTCGTCATCCTGGGCGCGGCGTTATTCCTGAGCATAGGAACGTCGGTAGGCCTCGATCTCACGGACCAGCGGATTCTGGCTCCCTCCGAAGTAAAACGGGCGGTTGGGTTTCTGCCGGTGGGCGTGGTTCTGGAACGGACACCTGGAACGCTGGCGTTGGCCGAGGAACATTTCCGTCGTCTGGTAAACGGAATCCAGCGGGGGATGTCCGCTCTGGGGGCGCGGAACATTCTTCTGACACCGGTTCGGCATTCACGCAATCCCACTACGCTGATTACCGATATCGGGCGGGTACTGGTGGCGCGAGGACTGAAGACGGCCATCGTGGACGCCAATTCCGCCGGTACAAGCGACGAGCGCTTCCATGCAGAGGACCGGCCTGAACGCCTGGCCCTGGCCGATCACGGCGACTTCGGGATTCAGAACGACGACCCTCGTCTGCCCGCGCGCATCGAGATGAATGCGCTCGAAGGGTCCGGCCCGACGGTGTTGATTTCGCGAATCAGTCTGCTGCTTGAGGAATTGAAAAAGGAGTATGACGTGGTATTAATCGATGCTCCGCCGCTGGAACTTTCGGCGGACACCGAATTTCTGGCCTCGGTCAGCGATATCACTTTGCTGGTGGTGGAATGCGGAGAGGCGACCCGGCGGGAGCTGACACGCAGTGCGGCGGCTTTGGGAGCGGCGGGAGCTCCGAGCGTCGGCGTGATTCTTTCTCAGGTTCGTCTGAACCAAAAGTTCCGCAGGTTCCGCAGTTTTTCGTGGTCATCCGTTCCGGAGGGTCTGGGGTGAACGCGTTTGTGGTCTTGTGTATGACTGTCTCTGTTGACAAACAATAAAAACAAAATCGGAGGACTAAGACAATGTCATCGGAATCGAATTCACTTTCATGGTTCGCGCTTCACATCAGGATTTACAAACACGAAACCGTGGAAACGTCGCTTCGACACAAGGGCTTCGAGGTTTTCGCGCCCACTTACATCGCGCGGCGTTCGGTAGCGGGAAGCGAAAGACAAACGCGCGTGCCGCTTTTCCCTGGGTATCTGTTTTGCGCTTTCGATGCGCGCGAGCGTCTGCCTGTACTGACCGTACCCGGTGTCATCCGAATCCTGGGAACCGGTAACGCCCTCACGACGGTACCGGAAGCGGAGATCGACGCCGTCCGACGCACGGTCGCTTCGGGGTTACCGCTGGAACCACTCGATTCGTTACAGCCGGGAGAGCCGGTGCTTGTGAAGCACGGACCGCTCGCGGGTATCAGAGGCGAGGTCATCTATCACAAGGGTAAGCACCGGCTGGTCATCCGGGTAAAGGCATTGAACGACAGGGCTGTAGCTATTGAAGTGGATGAGGCCATCGTTGCCCGGCCGGTGGCCGCCTCAATTCCCGGCGGGCGCATAATCACGGCCCCGGCGCAGTTTTACAAAGTAGCTGCGCTGTAACGGTCGGATAAGGTCCGGCAATGCCCATGCTCCCCATAGCGAAGGCCGATTCCAGCGTCAGCATTGCTGAGTTGAAGCGAGGTGCGTTTACAGTACGGAAGCTGGCCTATCTGGTCAGCCACTATCCGGCGGTGTCGCATACGTTCATATTCAACGAAATCGCTCAGCTGCGAAAAGAGGGCTTCGACATTTCAATCGCCTCGGTGAATAACTGCGACCGCCCCGTCTCCCTGCTTCCCGAGACGGAAAAGGCTGAACAGGCCATCACGTTTTATGTGAAAGCGTCCGGCATTACGATGGCCTTTCGGGCAGTGATCTGGTCGATGGTCAGATACCCGCGGCGAGTGTTGCGCGGCCTGTTGTTCGCGATCGGGCTCGGCGGAAGTCCGAAGCGGTTCCTCTACTTCATCGAGGCTCTGATCATCGGCATTTGGATGAGCGGGAAAAAGCTGGATCATCTGCACGTTCATTTCGGGATGGCGGCTGCCACTGTGGGGATGATGGTGGCCAAGATTTTTCCTTTTACGTATTCGTTGACTATTCACGGGCCGGAGGAGTTTTACGACGTCAGCAAGTTCTATGTGAGCGAAAAGATCGAGGCGGCCGAATTCCTGTGCTGCATCGGATCGTTCGCCCGCAGCCAGCTGATGAAGCTCTCGCCCAGTTCTCAGTGGCACAAGTTCCATGTCGTTCCACTGGGAGTGGATCCGGAGCGTTTCGCTCCGCCACGCAAGCAATCGGCGGCGACGGCGCGCAAGGAACGTACGGTCGAAATCCTGTGCGTGGGTCGTTTGGTTCCGGCGAAGGGGCAGCACATTCTGGTTTCGGCTGTAAAGCGACTCATCGAAGACAATTTACCGGTACGTCTCCGATTGGTGGGCGACGGGCCGGAGCGGCGCAGTCTGGAGGCGCGCATTGCAAAAGAGGGCCTGACGGACCACGTCATTCTCGAAGGCGCGATGAATCAGGACAGGATTTACGGGTATCTGCAAAATGCCGATGTGTTTGCTCTCGCCAGTTTCGCGGAAGGCATCCCGGTAGCGCTGATGGAAGCGATGGCGATGGAGATACCGTGCGTCAGCACGATGGTCGCGGGCATCCCGGAGCTCATACGGGATGAGATCGACGGATTGCTGGTTCCTCCTTCAGACGAAGTGCAGCTGGCCGAGGCTTTGCGCCGACTGATTGAGCAACCCGAGGTTCGGCGACGGCTGGGCAAGGCCGGCCGGTCGCGCGTGATCGAGCGGTACGAACTGGAAACAAATGTGAAAGCGCTTGCGGAGGTCTATCGATGCCACCTTCGGTAATTTCGCAGCCGGAAACGCTCGGTTCGTCGAAGACGCAGTGCGAGTCTTCGCGCGACCGGCATTACGATATTTCGGTGGCAATCGTTTCTTTCAACACGCGCGAATCCCTCAGGCGCTGCCTTACTGCGCTCGAAGCCGAAGGTAAAGAGCTCGCGATGGAAGTGTTCGTTGTGGATAACGAATCGCGCGATGGCTCCGTGGAGATGGTGGCGAGCGATTTTCCCGATGTGCGCCTGATACAGGCGGGGCGGAATCTGGGGTTCGCGGCGGCCAATAACCTGGTGTTCGAAATGGCGCGCGGGGAATTCACGGTGCTGCTGAACTCCGATGCTTTCCTGCGTCCGGACTCTCTACAGCGAGCGCTGGAACATATGGAGAGTGAGCCCGGAACGGGACTGGCAGGTGGACGGCTAACGGGCGAGGACGGGAGCTGGCAACCGTCGGTGCGTCAGTTCCCTTCCCTGCTGAACGATTTTCTCTCGCTTTCCGGATTGGCGCACCGATTCTGCGGGTCGCGTTTCTTTGGCCGCGCCGATCGCACGTGGGCAGACCCGATGAAGGAGTCGGACGCCGACTGGGTGCCGGGCGCTTTTTCGATTATCAGAACGTCGGTGCTCAGGCAGGTGGGCGGCTTCGACGAGGCGTTCTTTCTGTACTATGAGGAAGTCGATCTCTGCCGCCGGATCAAGGCGGCGCGCTATGCCATTCGGTATTGGCCGGATGTGGTGGTGGTGCATCTGGGTGGGGAATCCGCAAAGTCGATTCCGCATGCGGTTCGTTCCAACTCCGGCGCGCAGCTGACGCTTTGGAGACTTCGCAGCGGGTTTCTCTACTACCGGAAGCATCACGGCAGCGCGGCGTGGAGAATACTGGCGGTGGAAACCGGCTGGCACGCGATCCGTTTTATGCGCAATCGTGTTTCGACACGTCCGGAGAGATGCGAGAAAGCGTCGGAGAGCCGGACCATGATCGCTTTGGCGCGACAGGCGTGGAGAGAGACGCGGGGCGGGCGTTACTCGCCGCCGAAACCCTGGTAAGCAGCGGTCTTCAGAATGAATACAACGATCCCCATGGAAGAATCGTCCGGCAGTTTCCGCGAGGACTGGGCCACATACGAAGGGAACCTCTTCACGCCCGGTCTGTGGGTGATGGCGGTCTATCGGTTCGGGCGGTGGCGCTATCGAATTCGGTACCGGTGGCTTCGCATCGGATTCTCGCTGGCTTACAAAATTCTGTTTGCTCTTGTGCAGGCTGCAAGCGGAGCCGAAATTCCCTGCGAGGCCCGCATTGGGCGACGTCTGAGGATCGATCACTCCTTCGGAATTGTGGTGAGCGGCGATGCGTGGCTCGGGGACGACGTGGTGCTGCGAAATGGCGTGACCATCGGCCTGCGGCGCACCGGCACGAGGGGTTCTCCGGTGATCGGCCACCGCGCGGACATTGGCGCGGGCGCAAAAATTCTGGGCAGCATCCACGTGGGTGACGACGTTTGCATCGGCGCGAATGCCGTGGTGCTCACCGATGTGCCCGAGCACTCGATAGCCGTCGGCGTACCGGCGCGTATCAGCCGGAGAAAAGACACCGGCGCGCTGGCGAGTGACTGGGCGGTAGCGGAACAGGCAATCTTATGAACCGTCCTCTGTTATCGGTTGTCGTGATCGGAAGGAACGAAGGCGACCGGCTGGTTCGGTGCCTGCAATCGATTGTCAGTGCGCGCATGATGCCGGAAAACACGGAATTGATTTATATCGATTCCGGTTCTACCGACGGTTCGCCGGAACGGGCTGTCGCATTGGGCGCACGGGTCATCGTCTTAGGCGCGGGCAGGTTATCGGCCGCGAGAGCCCGCAACGCCGGTTGGCGCAGCGCCGAGGCGCGGTTCATTCTTTTCCTCGATGGGGATACTATTCTGGATCCCGACTTCGTGCACAGGGGGATGAAGGAATTCGGCGATCCACAAGTCGCCGTGGTTTGGGGACATCGAAGAGAACTGTGTCCCGGCGCTTCGGCTTACAACCGGATCGTCGATCTGGACTGGATCGCGCGGCCTGGGTTGTCGGACTTTTGCGGAGGCGACTCTCTGATGCGACGAGAGGCGCTGGAGCAGACGAACGGCTTCGACCCCGACCTGATCGCGGGAGAAGAACCGGATCTGTGCCGGCGGATACGGGAGAAGGGCGGGCAGATACTTCATATCGACGTCCCTATGACCGGTCACGATATTGCGCTGCTGCGGTTCGGCCAGTACTGGCGGCGGGCTGTGCGCACCGGCTTTGCTTACGCCGAGGTGGCGGCGCGATACCGGAACACGGCGGATCCGCTTTGGTGGAAGGAGTCGCGCGGAAATCGTCTGCGTGGATCGCTTTATCTTCTTACGTGCGCCGCAACGTTCGTGGCATCCGCGTTGCTTCATTCCTGGCTGCCTTTGATTGCGTTGACCCTGTGTGGATGCGGACTGGCTGTGCGGACGGCTTTATCGTCGAGATGGAAGGGCGCGTCCTGGCCGACTCTGCTGTTGTTCGGGATTCATTCTCATGCCCAACATGTGCCTATACTGCAGGGTCAGCTTCTTTATTCATGGGGACGGTGGCGCGGTCAGCGGCGCGGGCTCATCGAATATAAGTCGTCATGACGAGATTTCATTCCGCGTTCCTGTTAGCGGGTCTGATATCGGGCGTTCCGGTTCCGGCGATACAGGCGGCGCATTCCGGTGGGATTACAAACATCGCAATCGGAGCCAACGTGCTGCAGCCTTCGGTGAAACGGTTCGGAATCAATATTGGCAATGCGGATTTCTACGATGCCGGACAGATTACAAAAAATCTGATCTCGCGGAATCCGGGTTTCGAAGGCGAGATTTATCAATCGACGATCCGGTGCGCATCCGGCACCGCGACAACCTGCGTGGACGACGACGCGGTTTCGGCATGGCCCTCCGGCTACTGGACCGGGGCTTCGTTTGAGATTTTCTACGGCGCGGCGAAAGGACGCACGGGAACCGTCGCGGGATACACAGCGGCGAACAAGACCGTTGGGGGAAGATTTCGCTTTTCCGGAAGCGGAGTGACTCCGGATAACGGAGACTACATGGTGGTCCGCATGACAGTACCGGGAAATGCCACCGCCGGATGGTGGCCGACAACGTCCGGTAAAGCCATGATCACAACGAATACGACCGATCTGCCAAAGGGAACGACTGGCCGACAAACGGTAGCGGTAACAGCGCCGTCTGCCGACGACTCGGCCACGCTGGCGGCATACTTTGACGGTCACGCGCACCGATCATTTCTTTTGCTGGATGGTACGTACCGGCTGTCGTTCAAAGCGAGAGGCACCGGCGGCTCCGGTGCGATTGCGCTGAATCTCAGGCGGAACGGGACGGCAATCTATCTGGATCAGACGGTTCATCTGACAGATGTATGGTCCACCTATACGTTCAGCTTTCATGCCGCCGAAAAAGGCTCAGCGCTCGAATCGGTCGCGCTGAGCTTCACGACGGTTGGGCAGGATTCCTTTCTGATGGACGACGTCAGTCTGGTCGAAACGAACTCGGATGCCGCTAATGGAACGGCATTTCGCGATCCTGTGATCGGCGCTCTTAAGACGCTGCGTCCCGGTGTGCTGAGATTCTGGGCCGGGCAACTGGGAGATACCCTGGACAATCTGATCGCCGATCCCTTTGGACGTCAGCGAGCGGGATATCTGGCCTGGGAAACCGAACAATCCGACATCTCTTACGGGCTGCAGGAGTTCCTGCAGCTGTGCGCCGCGGTTAATGCCGAGCCGTGGTTCGTAGTACCGTCGACGTTCAGCACGGGCGAAGCCGCCAGTCTGATTGAGTACCTGGCAGGGCCGGTTTCGACGCCCTACGGCGCGAAGCGTGCGGCGCGGGGTAACGCGGAACCGTGGACCCGGTCGTTTTCGAAGATCCACCTTGAGTTCGGCAACGAGGCCTGGAACAGCGTATTCAAGGGCGGGACTATCGAGTACGCGGCGCCTTACGGGCAGCGCGCACAGGCGGTTTTCGCGGCGATGCGCGCCAACGAAGCGTATTCCGCCGAAGCCTTCGATCTGGTGTTGGGCGGCCAGGCTGTGTGGCCGGATCGGAATCGGGATATTCAGAACCACTGCAACAACAACGATTCCTTCGCGTTGGCGCCGTACATGATGAACACCGTGAACTCCTTTTCCGATGTGGAGGAATTATTCGGACCGACGTTTGCCGAACCGGAGGCGTTTGTTTCGCCCCATGGCGTTGCGGAGGGAGTGACGGGTGGACTGATCGCATTGAACCGGCAGGCGATTCAGTCGTCCTCGCATCCAACTCCCCTGGTTGTATACGAGATGAACATGGGTACGCTGCAGGGCAGTATCACGAACGACAGGCTGAACGCTTATGCGTCCTCGCTCGGCGCCGGCCTCGCGGTAGCCGATGCCATGTTGCTGCAGATGAGCCAGGGAGTCCTGACGCAGAATCTGTGGAACCTGTCGCAATACAATTACACCCGCCCCGATGGAAGCGTTGTGTATCTATGGGGAGCAGTGGTGGACATGGGTGTGACCAACCAGCGCAGACCACAGTATCTGGCGTTGCAGCTGGCGAATCAGGCCATTGGAAATCGTGCAGCGATGCTGCAAACCGTACAAAGCGGATGGAATCCGACGTGGAATCAGCCCCTGGTGAACACGGTCTCTCTCGAAGGCGCTCATTATCTGCAGTCGTTCGCTTTCTCCAGCGGAACCAGCCGTTCGCTGATCGTTTTCAACCTGCACCGTACTTCGAGCCTCACGGTCACTTTCAGCGGCGCGAATGCTCCGTCGGGAAACGTCACAATGGCGGAGCTGACGTCCGCGGCGCCTACCGACACGAATGAAACGTCGGAAACAGTTCGTATTACCAACCAGGTGATGAGTGATATGAAAGCGTCGGTTCCCTTGTCTGTGCCGCCCTGTTCGATGACAACGTTTGTCTGGAGTTCGTCGCAGTAACAGACGCCAGCCCTCGCTCCCCGTGCCGAGCCTATTTGCAGGAACGAAAAGATCCTCATCTTACCGAGTCACGGAATCTTAATGCCATTGCCAGCAACTCATCTCTTAGCCGATTCCGAAGCCGACACCGCGTACACGGAGATCGCCGCTTCGGAAACAGGGTTTAAAGCGCCGGGCGTCAGGGATCTGGTGGCGTCCCTGAAAGTCAGGGCGATGCGAGGCACGGCCTGGACGATCGTCGCGTATGTGCTCGCGATGGGAATCAGGCTGCTGAGTAACATTATCCTGACGCATATTCTCGCGCCGCAGTTGTTCGGGCTCATGACGCTGCTCACCACGGCGATTACGGGCCTGACGCTGTTCTCCGATCTGGGCCTGACGCCGAACATCGTACGCAGCAGCCGGGGAGATGAACCGCAATTCCTGAATACCGCGTGGACTATGCAGGTCATCCGCGGTGTTGCATTATGGATTTGCTGTTTGTCCCTGACACTGCCATTTGCAAGATTCTATCGCGAGCCGCAGCTGCGGATGATGGTGCCGGTAATCGGCCTTTCGCTGGTCATCTCAAGCTTCAACTCGACAAGCCTGGCAACATTCGCGCGGCGCATGGCGGTTCGAGAGCTGGCTTTCGTGGATCTTTCCATTCAGGCGACCCAGCTGATACTGACCGTCGTGTGCGCTCTGATCTACCACTCCGTCTGGTCGCTGATTGCGGGCCGCCTGTTCGCGGACGCCGCGCGGCTGACGATAAGCCATTTGCTGATCCCTGGGCAGCGCACCCGTTTCGAATGGGACCGCAGGGCGGCGAAGGAGCTGTTCGCATTTGGAAGGTGGGTGATCTTCTCCACCGCTCTCACCTTTCTGGCCTCACAGTCCGACCGGATGATCCTCGGCAGACTGGTATCGTTCAGAACGCTCGGATTGTACGGGATCGCGTTTACGCTGGCGGACATTCCGCGACAAATCATATTGTCGTTCTGCAATAACATTGTCTTCCCTTTCGTCTCAAAGCTGGCGCATCTGCCCAGGGCCGAGTTCTTCGAACTGGTGCTGCAGTACCGGCAGCACGTGCTGATTGCCGCGTCCGCAATTCTCGCGGTAGTCATCACGTTCGGGGATCAGTTCATGGTCCACATCTATGATTCCCGCTATCATGCCGCCAGCTGGATTGTTCCGATTCTTGCGCTGGGATTATGGCATACGCTCTTATACGCCACTACAACCGCGTGCCTGTGGGCCGTGGGCAAGCCGCAATTTGTCACCATCGGTTATTTCTTCAGCGCGCTGGTGGTTCTTACGGTAACTCCGCTGACCTTCCACGCATGGGGTCTGCCCGGCTTCGTCTGGACGGTGGCCTTCAGCGACGTTCCGATGTATATCTCGAATCTGATCGGGCTGGGGCGCGAAGGAATGTTTCCGGCCACTCAGGATTTTAAAGCTACGCTTGTGTTTCTGTTGATATGTGCCGGCCTAATTGGGGTCCGCATAGCGCTGGGCCTGCATATCCCACAGCCAATCGCATTGCATTAGGACCAGTTTCAAACGGATCGTTCACGAAAGGACAAGACAATGAGTGCGTTAATGACCGAAACAGTTAATGAGTTACTGAGTGACGCCTTCGCCGGTCATCTCCGGCAGCTGGCCAGGGAGAAGGCGAAGGAATACCAGACGAATACGCCGTTTCCAAATATATACTTCGACGATTTTCTGCCGCCGCATGTTGCCAAAGCCGCACTGCGCGATTTCCCGCAGCCGAAGCAACTTCGCTGGAGCGAGTTTGACGATAAGAATCAGGCCAAGCTCGCGTTTGACACAGCCGAGAAACTTCCGGCGTCGATTCGCGAGGTGCTGTACTTTTTCAATAGCCGACCCATGCTGCAATTCCTTGAGGAGCTGAGCGGCATTCAGGGGCTGATTCCCGACCCTTATTTCGTGGGCGGTGGAGTACACCAGATCAAACCGGGCGGCTTCCTCGAAGTCCATGCGGACTTTAACCGGCACACGAAGCTGAAACTGGACCGCAGACTGAACGTGCTGCTGTATCTGAATCAGAACTGGAATGAGGAATACGGTGGTCATTTCGAGCTCTGGAATCAGGATGCAACAGCTTCGGTTCGCAAGATTCTTCCTCTTTTCAACCGGCTGGCGATGTTCAGCACGACGTCCACGTCGTACCACGGTCATCCTACTCCGCTGGCGTGCCCGCCGGACCGAACGCGAAAGTCGATCGCCGTCTATTACTACACCAACGGCCGGCCGGAGGAAGAAGTTCGCGATGGTCACAGCACGTTGTTCCGCGGTGCGGACGAACCCCCGGCACATTTTAGCGGCATGAAGAAGGCAATCCGGGCAATCACCCCTCCGATATTGATGGAAGCGGTGACTCGCTCCAAACGTGTGTGAACAGGTAGTCGGCCAGGAAAGGACATCTCAATGGTTGAATCAGTGAAACGGCATTTCGGCGGTCTGACAGCGCCTCTCGGTTATCTCAGCCACAAAGCAAGAGTGAAGCGTGGCGGCGATTTCCGGCAAATGGAATCATACGGTCTGATACCACGGGCTAATTACGCGTATGGCATGCTCCGGGCGGCAGATCTTGCGCGATTTCTCGGAAAGCGCGCCGTCACGGTATGCGAGTTCGGCGTCGCAACCGGGAACGGCCTGATGAACATGGTGGAACTGGCGGAGCGAATCCACGCGGAATCCGATATCGAAGTACGCGTGGTTGGCCTCGACACGGGCGAAGGACTGCCCGCGATCGGAGACTACCGGGACCACCCCGAATTATGGTCCGCCGGGGATTTCGCGATGACGAATAAAGAAGAGTTGCGAAAGCGCATGGGCGACCGGGCGGAACTGATCTTCGGCGATATCAAAGACACGATCGACGGGTTTGTCGCCAGTCTGGACGAGGCTGCACCACTCGGCTTTGTGTCGGTCGATGTCGACATTTACAGCGGGGCGAAGAGCGCGCTCCGCGCCTTGCTCGGCCGTCCCGAACTGTATACGCCCGCCGTCAGCATTTATTGCGACGACGTGAGCTTCTTCTTCGCAAACCGGTGGTGTGGCGAGCTGCGGGCCATTGACGAATTTAACGAGGAAAACCAGTTCCGAAAAATCGATCAGGACCGCAGTCTCGGCTCGCGGCCTTCCAAAGGGGATTCCTGGTATCAGTCCATGTTTGTCGGCCATATTCTGGACCATGAAGTTCGGAGTAAACCGCGGCAGCGGAGCGGCCTGTCGATTCAGGATCACTACTCGTTCATGAAGGCGTCCGGTCTGTTCTGAAGTGCGGTGCGCGCTGAAGTAAATCGGACTACTCATCCGGTCGCAGAGTGATGAAACGAGGAATCGTGCATAACGACCGAACCATTTTGAAAATCGTTCCAAGCCTGCGTGCGCGCCGGTTACCCGACGGCAGGATTGTGCTTACCCGGAAATTCATTGAGGGAGTCAACGAATTTCAACGATTCTGGGACGGTCCGGTAGAAGTATATATGGAGTGCAGCGACGACCAGTACGACAATCTGGACGAGTTGCCGTCCCGACCGGAAGATTTTCCGTTTCGCGTTCATGTGCTCTCCCTGCCTCAGATTGCCCGGATGATTGCCGGCGACCGCGATGCAGTGGTCCTTCTCAGCCTGGACGATTTTCGGCAAAGCGGACTGGGCAAAGTGTGCCGCGAAAACGGCGTTGCGTGCGCCTACATCAGCGAATATAGTCTGGCGACCCGGAAGAGAATCGTCGACATTGGCACCACGAATCCCGTGAAACGCCTGCGGAGAAAGCTGTGGGAGGTCAATCAGGAACGCAAGCGCCGCACGGCCGTGGCGTCAGCCGCGGGTTTGCAATGCAACGGGACGCCCACTTACGACGATTATCTGCCGCTGTCCGAGAATGCTTTGCTCTATTTCGATACACGCGTTGCTCCCGATCTTCTGGCGACAGCGGACGACGTCCGGCAGCGCTGGGCAGCTTTGAATTCCGGCGGTCCGCTAAGGTTGTTGTACTCCGGGCGTTTGGTTCCCGCCAAAGGCGCGCACGACCTGGTGGATGTCGCGAAGAGACTGTGCCAGCGGAACGTGGATTTCCACCTCTTCATTTGCGGCGATGGCGAATCGGCGCCTGGAATGAGCGAACGGATTCGTCGGGAGCAACTGAACGAGCGCGTGACTCTGACGGGAGTTCTGGATTTTAAAACCGAATTGCTTCCGTTCGCGAGATCGAACATCGATTTGTTCGTCTGCTGCCATCCTCAGGGCGATCCTTCCTGCACCTATCTCGAAACGATGTCCTGCGGGGTGCCCATTGCCGGCTATGCCAACGAAGCATTTGAAGGTATTGTCAGACACTCGGAGTGCGGATGGACTGTTGCCATGAACCAGCCCGAAGCTTTGGCCGACAAGATCGCCGACGTGGGAAAATCGCCGGATTTGCTGCTATCGATGTCTTTAGCTTCATTAGCGTTCGCGAGGAGTCACACATTCGACCAGACCTTTTCCCGAAGAGTCATCCATCTGAGATGTCTGGCGGAGAGAAATGCGCGGGGTTATGAGGAAGCGAAGCAGCTTGTGGTGCGGGTTTAAGGTGTGTTTCCAATGAGAGAACGCCGAGAGATTGCCATCGATCATCCGGATCCTGAATGCCCGGCGCTTTCCGCAGCCGATCTCCCGAGGCATGAGCGGGAACTGCTGGATCCCGTCCATTTCCTTATCGGAGCGGAACGGTCGGGTACCACGCTGCTGCGGCTTCTGCTGGACCATCATCCCGAAATCGCCTGGTGCAGCGAATTTGAATATTCGGTAGATAAACTTCCAGCCGGCGAGGGCTTTTCGGAAATGGACGGCTACATCCGATGGCTGAAACGCGACCGTATATTCAGACTGCACGGATGGAGCATTGACCGTGATTTATCGTATCCGGAGCTGATGGATAGTTTCCTGCGGCAGAAGCGCGGCGATAAAGAGGTGGCAGGCGCGACCGTACACCGCAGTTTCCACCGGCTATTGCGGATCTGGCCACACGCACGGTTCATATACTTACTGCGGGATGGCCGCGATGTGGCGCGGTCCTGGATAGCCATGGGCTGGGCGGGCAACATGTGGTCCGCGATGGAGGAATGGCTGAAGGCGGAGCAGCAATGGATGAAGCTTCGCGCGACGCTTCCCGAAGATCGCTGGATCGAGGTCCGGTACGAGGACCTGGTGACCGAACCTGTGGGAAGTCTCTCGCGTATCTGCCGTTTTCTGGGCACGGAGTTCGACGAAGCCATGTTCGGGTACGCGCGGGTTCCCGGCACTACTTACGCCTTTCCCGATCCGAAACTGGCTCAACAGTGGAAGAACAAGCAGTCGCAGGAAGAGATTCGCCAGGCCGAGGCGCGGGCCGGCGGATTTTTACTGGCGCGCGGCTACGAACTGAGCGGACTGCCGCCGCTGGAGATAACTCCCGAACTGGAACGAGCCTGGCGCCGTCAGAACAGAATCGCGAAACTGAAACATCGCCTGAGTAAATTTGGCTGGTCCCTCACGGTGGGCGAAACCATCTCCCGCCGGCTGCGGCTTGACCCGCTCCAGCACTACTGCATGGGGCGCATCAATCGGATGATCGACGCCAATCTGAAGCGATGAGATACCGGAGAACAACCGGCGGGCAGGCGAACAGAAGCCAGCCAGCTGCCTGGACGATCCCGATGACAAACTCTGGTATTCAAACGAGCGTCGCGCTATGCGGGAGACCGGAATGAACGGACGGAAAGACGCCTCCCTGCGCCTGGCTGCCATCATGTGCGATGTCTTCGACGAGGACGATATTCAGTACGACGATAGCCTGGCACTGGGGCATATCGCGGGCTGGGACAGCCTGGGCCAGATCCGGTTTCTGCGGGCCGTGGAAAAGGAATTCGGGCTGGACTTCACAAGCGGTGAAGTGGATTCATTCAGTACCGCAGGCGATGTTTTGAACGCGATCGTTATGAGGAGCATGCCGGTATGATGCATAGCGTGTTTGGGCTGCCCTGGCTGCTGCCCGCGCCTGCGGATTTCAGCGTCAGGGCCCGGGCGGCGCTGTCTTCAGCCGTGCCCGACCTGAATGAAGTTCGAAAGCTGGGAACGTATGCGCTCGATCTCAGCAATCTGCAGAAGTTGAAGAAAGTAGTTCGCAGGCACAGGTCGGAACTGATTCGGCAAGCGGGGCTGACGCCCTTCCGCCTGGGAATTGCCTCGTCGCACACTATGAACCACGTGGCTCTTGCGTTGCCGGGAACGGCGTTGCGCCACAACCTGGTTCTGGATGTTACCCTGGCCGGATCGTGCGAGGATCCGAAGCGGCTGCTGAGGCCGGTTTCCGAACTGGGGCGCACGGCGCTGGACGCCGTCCTGGTGGCGCTCGATTATCGGGTCCTGGGACTGGAAGAAGCCCAGTTGAGTCCGCGAGAGGCCGACATCGCCGTAGGTTGTGCGATCGATTATGCGAGCGAACTGGCCGGTCGTGTGCGCGAGATGGGAACGACCTGTATTCTCCAGACGCTGGTTCCTCCCGCCAGCGTCCTGTTCGGGAGTCTCGACGGACGCGTGCCCGGTTCTGCCCGGGCGATGGTGGAGCGGTTCAACGAAAGGCTCGCGCACGAAGTAGCCCGGGACGAAGACCTGGTTCTGGACACTGCGTTTCTGGCGAGCGCCATCGGTCTATCCGTGTGGAATCATGCGCGCGACTGGAACAAGGCAAGACTTCCAGGCGCGCTGGATTCCACTCCGCTCTACGCGGATCACATTTGCCGCCTGCTGGGCGCGACCCGCGGACGAACGCGCAAGTGCCTGGTGATGGATCTCGACAACACCCTCTGGGGCGGCGCCATTGGCGATGACGGATTGGGGGGCATTCGTCTGGGTCACGGCAGCAGCGTGGGTGAGGCTCATGTGGCCCTTCAGCGTTATGTACTGGACCTGCGGCGGAGGGGCGTGATGCTGGCCGTCTGTTCGCGGGACACGGACGTTAACGCTCGCCTTCCCTTCCGCGCGCATCCCGAGATGGTGCTCAAAGAGGACCATATCACTAGTTTCTTCGCAAACTGGCCGGACAAGGCAGGCAACATTCGCGAACTGGCGGCCACACTGAATGTCGCCATCGATCAGGTGGTGTATCTGGACCACAGCCCCGCGGAACGCGCACGGGTGCGTGAATTGCTTCCCGAAGTCGCGGTTCCGGAACTGACCGCGGACCCGGCCGACTATGCGGGACTGCTTTCCGCCGCCGGCTATTTTGAGGCGATTCGTTTCCCGGTGGACGATCTCGATCGGGCCAATGCCATCCAGGCGCCCGCGCGCCGCAATTACACACCGGGAACCGATTGGGATCGCTGCGGAGAGTCGAGCGGCCTGGTCGCGCGGGTTTCTCCGTTTACCGCGGCGGCCCGTCCGCGCGTGGCGCAGATCATCAACTCGTCGAACCAGATCAATTCCGGCGCGGTGCGATATTCGGAGGCGGAGATCGAACAATTACAGGCGGCGCAGGATAAATTCTGCCTGCAGATCAGTCTCTCCAGTCCTTTTGGCGATAGCGCCATCAATTCGGTGCTCGTCTTCTGCCGGGCGCCGGAGGAATGGCGCTGCGACATATGGTTTGTGAGTCACGGGGGCATTGAGGGAAGGGTTGAAGAACTGGGCCTCGCCTCCGTGGTCCGGGCCGCTTCCTCCGCGGGGGCGTTGCGCGTTGTGGGAATCAGTTCGAGCGGCGAGAACGGCGAGTTGATAGCCGACCGGTTCGCCAGACTGGGCTTCGCACGTTCATCCAGTGTTCCGGGAGGCGGCACGAAATGGGTTCTCGATGTGGCTTCCTATAAGACGCCCGCTTTGCCTTTCACCGTCGTGCGTCCAAACTGACCGGGACACCATGATCTGAATAAGAATCGATCTGAATAAGAATCGATCTGAATAAAACCATATCTGAAGAAAACCATGACTGTCGGCGATCTGAATCAACTGGAAGACAACTCGATTATCGATGTGGATCTGTGCGTGGTGGGCACCGGACCGGCAGGCGTGTCAATCGCAAAGGAATTCGGTGGAACGAAAACCAGAGTCCTGCTTCTGGAGAGCGGCGGGCTGGAAGAAGAATTTCCGGTGCAGGCGCTTTACGATATCGAGGCGGCGCCACCGCGCAGGATGAACCAGGACATCCTGCGGAGACGCATTCTGGGCGGTAGTTCTTACATCTGGACCGGGAGGTGCGCACCATTCCAGACGCTGGATTTTGAAGAACGAGCCTGGATTCCGAACTCGGGATGGCCGGTGACCCGGGCTGAGTTTGAACCATGGCTCGCGCACGCGGGTGCATTGCTTGGGCTCGGCCCCAACTGCTATGACGACGAGACGCTCTGGCCATCGTTTCGCGCGCAGAGACCCAGCCCTCCTCTCCATCTTCTGGAGCCGATGTTCTGGCAGTTCAGCAAGAGCCCCGGGAATCCCCGGGCCTCGGTCGATTTCGGGCGCGATCACCTGGTGCGTTGGAATGCTTCCAACATCCGGCTTCTTCTGCACGCCAACCTGACCCATATCAATACAAACCCCTCGGGCAGTCATTTTGAAAGCGCCGAGGTTCGCACGCTGGGCGGAAAGAGGGCTTTCGTCAGGTCAAAAGCTCTTGTACTTTGTTGCGGCGGAGTGGAAAACGCGCGCCTGCTTCTGGCATCCAACAGGAGATTTCCGCGTGGGGTCGGTAACCGACACGATACCGTGGGCCGTTTCCTGATGGATCATACGGATTCCGTGGTTGGCTGCTTCGATCCGAAGACAACGGCCGCGGTGCGTGCTCGTTTCGGACATTACTGGCTGGACGACGAAAAGGGACGGCATGTATACCTGCACGGTCTCAGACTGAGTCCCGAAACGCAGAAGCGCGAGCGGCTTCTGAACTGCCATGCTTATGTAGAGGCATTTGACGCTGGTCACGACGATCCCTGGTCGGCTTTGGACCGTGTGAAGACCCGGCTGAAGCACAGGAAGACGCTTGCCAACATCTATCCCGACGTCCGGACCGTGGCCGCGCACTCGGGAGAACTATTAAAAGGACTGTATCGGCGCCGGTTCCGGCATCGGCCGCAACTGGCCCGGCTGACGCGCGTCGAACTACACTGCATCCTGGAACAGATTCCCGATCCGGAGAGCCGTCTCACGCTGTCGCGGGACAAGAAGGATGCGCTGGGAATGCCGATATCGAAGATCAACTGGAAGGTCAGCGAAGCGGAGAGACACACGGCGCGACGAATGACCCAGCTCATTTGCCAGGAACTTGCCAATCTGGGTCTGCCCGCGCCAAAAATCAGTCCCTGGCTGGACGACCACGCCGCCTGGATATCCAATTGCGTCGAGAAGGCCCATCCGACCGGGACCACACGAATGTCCGACGATCCCAAACGAGGCGTGGTCGACAGGAATTGCCAGGTGCACGATGTCGCCGGCCTGTATGTTGCCGGCAGTTCGGTATTCCCGACTTCGGGCGCCGCCAATCCTACTTTGATGATTGTGGCTTCGGCGCTTCGGCTGGCAAACTGGCTGAAGCCCCGTTGCGCCGCATAGCCGGGTCAAGACACTTCCTATCGCGATGCCGATCTCAACCGCTGCCGTTAAAATTCCGCAACGAACCACCGCGTTCGGACGAAAGCTGCTGTACGCCGTTTCTCATGTCGTGCTGATCGATTCCTTCGAGCCGCTGAAACGGGCGTTCGACATTGTCTTTGCCGCCGCCGGCCTGGCAGTGACCGCGCCCTTCTCGCTTTGTGTTGCCGGTTGGCGAAAGATCTCCGGCGATCCGATTCTCGCGCGATCGGAACGCATCGGCAGATTTGGCAGGCGGTACACGCAATACGAACTGGCAGGGTTCGGCCGGCAACCCGCCCTGAAGCAACTGCCACTTCTTCTGAACATTCTCGCCGGAGATATGTCGTTCGTGGGTCCGCGTCCCGCAGTCCCGGGCGAACCTGTTGTCGAGGACAACGGACGCGCGCGATTGGCCGTCAAGCCGGGTATGATTTGTTCCTGGTGGCTTCGGCGGCGCGCGAATATGGATTTCGACGACGAAGCGACTGCCGATCGCGAATATCTGAACTCGGCCAGCCTGGCAGCGGACCTGGGAATTGCTTTTCGCGCGATACCCGCTTTGGTATTTTCCGAAAAGCGTGACGGCGCGCCCCGAACTGTCGGGATTCTTGGACTTCGCATCGATAACATCAGCATGGCCGAAGCGCTGGAGTGGATCCGGCAAAAACTGAACGGGAACGACCAGACGGTGGTGACGATGACAAATGCGCATTGCGTAAATATCAGCTGCGTCAATCCCAAATATCGGCAGTGCCTCCTTGCCGCGGGCCTCAACCTTGCGGATGGCGTGGGACTTCGTATTGCCGGTAAACTAAAGCGCACGCCCATTCGGCAGAACGTGAATGGAACCGATTTGTTCCCGCGGCTCTGTTCGATGCTGGAAGGCAGCGGCAAGAGTCTGTACCTGCTGGGCGGCAGGCCGGGAGTGGCCGAAAGCGTTGCGGAGTGGGTCCGCGGACACTATTCCGATACGGTCATTGCCGGTTACCGCGACGGATACTTTCTGCCGGATGAAGAGGCGGACGTGGCCGGGGAAATCAGGCGATCGGGGGCATCGGTACTTCTGGTTGCCATGGGAGTGCCGAGTCAGGAATTATGGATCGCGCGAAATCTTGAGGCGGCCGGGGTCCGCGTCGCTATCGGTGTGGGGGGTCTATTCGATTTTTACTCTGGGCGAATTCCCCGCGCGCCCGTCTGGCTCCGGGAACTGGGGCTGGAGTGGACCTATCGCCTGCTGCAGGAACCGGGGCGGATGTGGAAACGTTATCTGATCGGAAACTGGACGTTTCTGACCCGGCACATGTTATACGAACTGAAGGTCTATCGTCCGCAAGGCGGGGACGGCGGGGAGCGTACATGAAGGGAGTCTTAGTTCTTCCCGGCACGGGATCTGCACAGTTCGCGGCCAACCTGATAGATCGGCCCTTTCTCCGCCACACTGTGGACTCCATGGCAAACCGGGGGCTCCGCGACATCCGGATAGTTGGACCGGCTTCGGCTGTCAGTCAGGCGCGGGACCTGTTGAGACTCGGATACCAGTGGGATGCGTCTATGGGGTATTGTGAAGCGGATTCGCCCGCCCAATATGAATTGCTCGCGATCGCGGGCAACACGGAACAGTGTTTGATCGCTTCGGCATCCTGTCTGCCGGGCCTGCGGCCCGCAGTGGACCCAGAGACTCATTCGGGCTCGATCATTTACGGCACGAGCGGAGAGTGGACCGGCTGGGCGCTGATAAATGCCGAAGACATCGCGTCGCTGCCTCGCCTGTGCCATGAGCCGGAGGTGCTCTCACATCTGCAGTCTTTGCCAAATTACGCGGGCATCGCGGCGGACGCAGAATTCCGGTGTTGCACCGCAGAACAAATCTGGCAGGCCCATCATGACGCACAGGAATCGAATTTCTCGGGACTCTCTCACGCTGGCATCGAAACAAAACCAGGCGTCTGGATTGCAAGAAACGCTTCGGTCGCGGGTAGCGCTGAGATTACACCGCCTGTCTATATCGGAGAGAATTCGCGCATCGGCCCGGAAACCAAAATCGGCCCGTTTGCGGTGATCGCGAAGGACTGTCTCATTGCCGCGCGTACTACAGTTCGTCACGCGGTCGTCGCACCAGGCACTTACGCCGGTGACAACCTGGAGCTCGATCATGTACTGGTTGATAAGAGCCGATTATTCGACATTCGTTTCGGCGTATCGATCGATGGCGTGGACGGCCCGATGCTCGACGGCGTTTTCGACTTTCACTGGCCGGCGATTACAGAACGTGTGCAGGCGGCTGTGGCCTCCTGTGCCGCGGGTTTGTCGTCGAGATTGTCTCGTATCCGGCGAGACCCGGAGACCGACACCCGCGTCTGAATTATGATTTCCCGCAGACAGTTCGTTGCCCTGTCCGCCGCGGCGCCGTTCGGTCTGCGCGCAACGCCTAAGAGGATTCCGGTCGGGCTGGAACTCTATTCCGTCCGCGATGAATTCGCAAAGGACGCGCCGGCGACGCTCCGTTCGGTGGCGCGCATGGGCTACGAAGTGGTGGAGTTTTACGCATCCTATTTCCAGTGGAGCACCGCCTATGCCATGCAGATACGGAAACAGCTCGACGATTTAGGTCTGCGCTGCACTTCTACGCACAACGGCGAAGAGTCTTTCACCACCGATGGCCTGAAGAAGGCTATCGACCTCAACAATGTTCTTGGATCGCGGTACATTGTGATGGCCGGATCGGCTCCCATTTCCACCCTGGACGGCTGGCGGGCGCTCGGCGGCCGCATAACGGGAATCGTCGGAACCCTGACGCCACTCGGCATGCGCTCAGGCTTCCACAACCATGAGAACGAATGGGAGATGGTGGAAGGCAAGCGACCCATGGATGTGCTGGCTGCGCATACGCCGGCGGAGTTCATGCTTCAGCTCGATGTGGGCACCTGCATGGCGGCCCGCCAGGATCCCGTCGCATGGATCAGATCAAATCCAGGGCGGATCAGGAGCATTCACTGCAAGGACTGGTCGCGATGGAGGCCATGGGCGCCTTACAGAGTGCTCTTCGGCGAAGGCAGCACGCCGTGGCAGCAGCTTTTCGCCGCGGCAGAAAGCGTCGGCGGTGTCGAGGATTATCTGATCGAGCAGGAAGGCAGTCACTACTCTCAGCTGGAAACAGCGCGGCGGTGTCTGTCAAACTGGAAAGACATGCATCGTGCTTCGCCCCGATAACAGCTTGCGGCAAAAGTGGATTGAAGCTTGCAAGCAAAAAACAGATCCGGCTTCCCGGTAGGTTCCGACAATGCAACCCCGTAGTTTCAGAAAGGACACGGATAATGAAACATCTGCACTCCGCAACCATCCTTTGCCTGGCACTGTTCTTCTTCAGCCCGGCAATTCCCTGTAACGCTTCCATCATCGAATTCACGAGCACTTTAACCGAAGGCGATGTCTCCACCACGGGCCCGGGTTCCGCGGTCGCCGTGACCGAAATGCTCGGCGATTTCAATACACTGACGATTTCCGGCGCACCATCCGGCAACGGAGTCTATTCCGGACTGTTTCTGGCGGAAGCCTACTCTCCCGATGTGCTGACGATTACCGGTTCGCTTCCGTCTCTCAATAGCAACCTTGCGGCAAATACCACGCTGCTGACGATTACATTTTCCTCGTCGGGTCTGACTGCGAACGCCACCACTTCGGCATTTAGCCTCAACTTTCCGACTGACGTGGTTTTAATAACCCCATCGGCGACGCTGCTCTCCGACCTCAGCCTGACAGGAGTAACGCTATCGTTGACAGGGCTGACCGATTCGGGCAAAAGTCAGTCGGGAGCCGGGAACAGTTTCACATCTTCGGACCCGAGCCTGACACTGAGCAGCCCGGTCCCGGAACCGGGTCCCCGGACGATGCTGCTGTTCGGATTAGCAGCAACGGTATTCGCGGCGCGAAGGATACCCGCACGACGTTGCATGACGGGCAGCGAATGAGTCTGCGCCGCGGGTTTACCGATTAAACACAGCTTCTGACGAACCAAGAAAGGGCGATCCGGAATTTCGCGCACGCGAGATTCC
>Ga0302320_10003004_pt1 | contig 39308 bp, 29 predicted proteins | sample Bog_T0_3_FD_202130 | JGI IMG/M metagenome (GOLD analysis project Ga0302320, IMG submission 202130) | Peat permafrost microbial communities from Stordalen Mire near Abisko, Sweden - Bog_T0_3 | ecosystem: Environmental > Terrestrial > Soil > Wetlands > Peat | place: Sweden: Abisko, Stordalen Mire... | reverse complement strand
GCGCCTCGCGTCGTAACCGCCGCGACGCCCCGCGGGTCACACGACGACGCGCTCCCCTCGATCGCGGTGAAGACGCAATCCATGCAGCACCTGACCGGGCTGCTCAACCTGCATTGGGACGCGCGGCATGGGCGCATCTACCTCGAGATCCCGCATCCCGGCCGGGAGTTGCTGTACGTCGACTCGTTGCCGTACGGTGCGGGCTCGACCGATCTCGGCCTCGATCGGGGACAGCTGTCCGAATCGAGGATCGTGCGTTTCGAGCGCTTCGGCTCGAAACTCATGTTGATACAGGTCAATGACCGATTCCGGGCGTCCTCCGCGGACTCTGACGAGCGACTCGCCGTGCGCCAATCCTTTCCGGAATCGGTGCTTGCCGGATTCAAGCTCGAGGCGGAGGACCCCGATGGGACCGGTCGCGAGCCGGCGCTCCTCGTCGATGCCACGGAGTTCTTCGAACGCGACGCGCATGGTGTCGGCGAGTCCCTGGCGGAACGTCAAAAAGAGACCTACAAACTCGATCCTCTGCGTTCGTCGGTCGTGCCCGGCGCAATGCGCGCGTTTCCAAAGAACGTGGAAGTCGAGAGCTTGCTGACATTCACGACCGAGACTGCGGCGCCGGGCGGATTCGTGCGCGACGTCGCCCCGGACGCGCATGCTCTTTCGATCCGCGAGCGACAGTCTTTCATCGAACTGCCCGGCCCCGGATTCTCCCCGCGGCGCTTCGATCCTCGTGCCGGATATTTCCCCGCCTCTCATCGCGACTATACGGCCGCGCTCGGCGTGCCGCTCGATCAGAGCTTCATCCTCCGTCATCGTCTCGTCAAACGCGATCCGTTCTGTCTCGATGCCTGCGAGGCGCTGCAGCCGATCCAATATTATGTCGACCAAGGGGCGCCGGAGCCGATTCGCGGAGCGCTCGTCGAGGGAGCACGCTGGTGGGATCAGGCGTTCCAAGCCGCCGGTTGGGCGCCCGGCACCTTTCGCGTCGACCTGTTACCCGAGGGCGCGGATCCGATGGATCTGCGCTTTAACATCATTCAATGGGTGCATCGCTTCACGCGCGGCTGGTCCTACGGCTACGCGATTGCGGACCCGCGCACCGGCGAAATCATCAAGGGGAACGTGACGCTCGGCTCGCTGCGCGGACGCCAGGACTATTTGATTGCCGAAGCACTGCTCTCGCCCTACGGGCCGGCTGCCCGTGGATCCGGCGAAAACGGTAGTACGGCTGCCGCCGATCCCATGCTCGAGATGGTGCTTGCACGCCTGCGGCAGCTTGCCGCGCATGAAACGGGCCACACACTCGGACTTGCGCACAATTTCGCCGCGAGTGCAGTCGCGCACACTCCCGGGGAGAGCGTCTCCGTCATGGACTATCCCCATCCGTGGATCACGCAGGCTGCAGGCGGCGTTCCCGATCTTTCGCGAGCCTATGGTGTCGGCATCGGCACTTGGGACAAGGTCAGCATCGATTTCGGCTATCGGCAGTTCCCCGCCGCAGCCGATGAAGGCGCGGCACTCGATCGCATCTTGCGCGCGGCCGCCGCGACGGGTCTCGAATTTATCACCGATGAGGATGCGAGGCCGCCGGGTGGAGCGCATCCGCGCGCGCATCTTTGGGACAGCGGCACGGATCCCGTGGACGAGTTGGAGAGGCTGCTCACGATTCGCGCCGCGGCGCTCGCGCGCTTCGGCGAGAATGCGATCCACCCCGGCGCGCCGATGGCCCAGCTCGAGGATACCCTCGTGCCCCTCTATCTCCTGCATCGGTATCAGACCGAGGCGGCGATCAAGGAGATCGGCGGCCTCGATTACCGGTATCAATTGCGCGGCGACGAAGCGGCCGGACCACGCATCGTCGACGCCGAACGGCAGCGCAAGGCGCAGGGCGCCGTGTTGCGCACGCTGTCGGCGGAGTTTCTGACCTTGCCGGAGTCGCTGCTGCGCTCGTTGCCGCCACGACCCCCCGGCCTCGAGCGAACGCGCGAGTCGTTCCCCGCGAAAACGGGTCCGAGTTTCGATCCCGTTTCAGCCGCCGAATGCGCCGCGGACCTCACGCTGAAGACCCTGTTCGATCGCGAGCGCGCGGCCCGCCTGATCGAATTCCATGCGCGCGATCCTGGTACTCCATCGCTCGCGACGCTCATCAAGGCAACGCTGGACGCGCTCAGCCCCGGGCGGCGCAAGGGCGACTCGACGCCGCTCGTCGAGGTCGTTCGCGAGGCGGTCTATGTTCGCGCGGTCGAGACACTGCTCACGCTCGCGGCCGATCCCCAGGCGGCGGCATCGGTGCGCGCCGTCGTGTTCGAGCAACTCGCGAAACTCGAACTGCCGCCGCCCGCGGCTTTGCGCAAGGCACCGACGGCCGTCGATGCCTTCGTCTCGGCCCGTATCGCCCTGCTGCGCAGTCGCCCGGACCAATTCACACCGGCTCCGGGCGCCCCGGCGCCGCCGGGTATGCCGATCGGCAGTGAGGAGTATTGAACGCCATGGTCATGTACCGGATAGCGGCCAGACTGACCGTCACCATCAGTGTCGCCCTCTGGGCGGCGCAGGGAACACCTGCGGATCCATCGGCTCCCAGAGCGGACGGCCCTGAGGGCGACCCGGTCAAGATCCTGGTAGGCCGCCTGGGTCTCGATGCGTTTAAGTCGACGATCAAGGGCTTGACCCGCTTCGGCGATCGCCGCGAGGGCACTCTGCGGAGTCGCGCGGCAATCGACTGGATCGAGGCGCGACTGAAGGCGAACGGCTGCACGAACGTCGAGCGCCTCCGGTATACCTACCAACCCGGCGAAACGCCGCGACCGAGCGGTCCGCCTGTGCCCCGTTCGCCCGATGCGGCCGTGGGTGGCGGACGATATCGAGGCGTGCGCACACCGACCGGGGTCAACGTCGATCCGCAGCGCCAATCCGACGCAAGCTTGCGTGACCTGGATTCCGAGCCCAGCAAGCCGGGAGAGCGCGAGGAGGTTTATTGCACAAAGATCGGCGCCACGCATCCCGAGGAAATGTACATCGTCGGCGCGCACATGGATGGCCACGGGTGGGGCGAAGCGGCCAATGACGATGGATCCGGCACGGCGCTCGTGCTGGAACTGGCGCGGGTCCTCTCGGCGCCCGACGTCAAGACCGAGCGTTCCATTCGATTCGCGCTCTGGAACAACGAAGAGACGGGTCTCAACGGCGCGTACGCCTACGTTGCCCAGCGGGCGGCGCTGCAGGGACGCGAGGATCCCGCCGGATCCGCGCATTATCCGGAACCCAGATGGCTTGGAATGGTTCAGCACGACATGCTCTTGTTCGATCACGGCATGCCGCGTCCCGACGGCAGCATGGCGCCACGACAGCGGCCCGAAGCGGACGTCAATATCGAGTTCCAGGCGAAGGCCAAGGCCGCTGCGGGGGCGCAGGCGCTCGCGTGGGCGTTCTACGCCGCGAACGAGACCTATGCGACCGACTATCCCGCGACCGTCGGGCCGCACATGACCAACACCGACAGCACGCCGTTCATGGATCTGGTGCCGGCCATCAGCGTGCGCGAAAACGAGCGGGGTCGCGAAATCGGGGCCGGTTGGGATCCGCAGTGGCACCAGCCGACCGACCTCTACGCGACGTACGACGATGCGGATTTTCGGCTCGGCTTGAACGCGGCTCAAACCACGCTCGGAGCGATCGCCGGGCTCGCCGGTGCAACGCTCGAGCGGTGAAACGCGAACGCGTTGCACCGCCGGAGCCTTCAGTATGCGTCGAGAACGATGCCGTCCCAGCGCGACGAAGGACGCATACCGCCCTGCATCAGCTGGCCGACGTAGAGGCCCGACACGAACCAGTGCGACCGATCCGGGTCGGTCGTCAATGCGATGACTTCCTCGAGTCGGTGCAGGAAGTCGATCTCGAAGAAGGTTCTACCGGACGCCGAGGTCGGCATCGCCTGCCCGGTGATAAATTCGATCGAGGAGCTATAGCAGTAGGCGCCGTTCGACGGATAGCCGTCGCAGGAAGAATTGTTGAACAATTCGCCGCGCGAATCCCGCAGAATCACCTGATAGAACATGCTGTAGCCGGCGCTGCTGTTCAAGGTGACCGCGGCGACGTATGAGGCATAGTTGACCGAACAGCGGTGCTGCAGTGTCTCTCCCGTGATGTCGAGACCCAAGGCGATCCGCAAGGTCCGCAATTCACCGATCGCACCGGATTGCGCAAATCGCGACGCCGCGGCAGCGCCGCTCGGCGTTGCATAGATGCCGCCGCTGTTCGGCGACAGGAACAGGTCATACTCCATTCCGCAGCGAAGAGGGTGCTTCGGCGCGACGCCGGACTGCCCGATCTCGTACGTTTGCTCGCGAATCTGCGCGGCCGGATTCGGTGCATGATAGAAGGCGATGCGGGTCGTATCGTTGGACACGAGCCAGTCGCGGCCGGGACCCTCCGGTACGCTCTTGGTCAGCGGCTCCGGATTGCTCCATTGCGCCACGAACCAGGTGGGAGTCGCGATGGAGCGGTCGCCGAGAAAGGCGGAGAATCTGCCGTCGTAAACGGGCGGCGCGACGTAGATCGCGGACTCCGGACCCGTCACGAGTATCGTCGCCTGCGCCGACGCCGTCGCGACGGCCAAGAGCACCAGCGCCCGGCTCAAGCGGCCGACTGAACATAAAGCGAACAAGGTCAGTCTCCATGGGAGAACGGCGTTCTCAGGAGTTCCGAGTATGCCCGGAAATCGGCGGCGCGGCGTGCTCGGCGCGGCGGCGTGCTCGGCGCCGCATCGGACCTCAGTCCTGCTCGGCAGAGGCCTCCGCATGAACTCGCCCGTAGGCGGCTTCGAGGTGGGCGGTGTAGCGCGCCGTGTCGAACAGCGGTGCCGTGCGAAGATTCCGCGCAAGCCGATCTCGGACGTCGGCCAGGCGCGACGGGTCGCGGGCGAACGCGAGCGCCAACGCCGCATACTGCTCGAGACTCGTCGCGACGAGATCGGGAAGCCCCACGGCATGGAGCAAACTGGCCGCGACCCGTGCCGCGAATCCCGCGCCCGCACAGGTGAGCACCGGCACGCCCGCCCACAGCGCATCGCTTGCCGTCGTGTGGGCGTTGCACGGCAGCGTGTCGAGGAACAGGTCGGCGACGCGCTGGCGCGCCAGGTGCTCCGCGATCGGAATGCGCGGTGCGAAGACCAGGCGCTCGGCATCGATGCCGTGCCCGCGTGCGGCCGCGCGCAAGTTCAGGGCCGCAGCCGGATTGTCCTCGAGCAGCCACAGCGTGCTGGCCGGCACGTCCCTCAGCAACCGCATCCAAACCTCGAAGACCTGTGGAAGTATCTTGTAATTATTGTTGAAGCAGCAGAACACGATGCCATCGGCCGGCAGTCCCAACTCCGTGCGCGTGAAGCGACGTTCGGCGATCGGGCGCCTGTCGTCGTTCGGCTGATAGCTGTCCGGCAGGTATATGAGTCGTTCCTTGAAGTGCATCTCGCCGCCTTCCGGTACGACGCGCCGGTCGGCGATCAAATAGTCGATATAGTCGACGCCGAGCGTACCCGGAAATCCCAGGTAGGCGATTTGTACGGGAGCGGCACGCAGCGCGAATATCCCAAGCCTGGAATCGTGCGTGAAACCCTTCAAATCGACGGCGATATCGACGCCTCGTTGGCGCGCCAGCATGGCCGCTTCGCGATCGCTCATGTCCCGAACGTCGAGGACCTCACAGGCGCGGGCGATCCGCGCACGCATGGCATCGTCGCGCCGCGTGCCGTACGAGTAGACCGTCACCTCGAAGCGCGTCGTATCGTGATGCTCCAACAGCCCCGCGATCAGGTGCATGGTCGCGTGTTCGTGACAGTCCGCGGTGAAATAGCCCACGCGAATGCGCGCGTCGGACGCGCCCGCACGCGGCATGCGCGCCGGCGACGGCAGCGTCGGATCCGCCGGATGCCATTCGCGGGCCCAGCATTCAGCGGCAAGGCGTTGCAGGGACGGCGAGTCGATCAGCGTCAACAGCGTGAACGGCGCGACGATTTCGGTTCCGTCCCGAATGCCCCGGGTCAATTCATGCAGCCGCGCATCGAGGTCCCGCCAATCGCATATCCGCAGCCGCGCATTGGTGCGGTTGTGATGCGCATCGACGTGTGCCGGGTCCGCGGCGAGCGCCCGTTCGTAGCTCGCGATGGCCGGCTCGAATCGCCGCAGACGGAACAACGCGTCGCCGCGCAGGCAATGGACGGGCGCGGAATCGCCGCGCAGCGCAATCGAACGGTCGAAGCTCCCGACCGCTTCCTCGAAGCGCCCCGCGGCGAGCAGGGCGCCGCCGCGGTTTGCGTGGACGTCGGCCTCGTTCGGATCTCGCGCGAGAGCGACATCGAAGCTTGCGATCGCTTCGGTGTGGCGCCCAAGGCCCACGAGTGCCTTGGCCTGATCGTTGTATGCCCCGGCATCCTGCGGCCGGAGCGCCGCGACGCGCGCGAAACTCTCGAACGCCTCAGCGAATCGCCGCAGCGCGAACAGCGCATTGCCGCGATGGTGGTGGGCGTCAGCGTAATGCGGATCGAGCGCGATCGCCCGTTCATAGCTCGCGATCGCCTCCTCGTAGCGCTTGAGTGCCTCGAGGGCGGCGCCGCGATTGTGATGAGCGGGGGCATTTTGCGCATCGAGCACGACCGCGCGATCGAAAGCCGCCACCGCGGCGGCGAAGTGCCCAAGACCGCAGAGGGCGTTGCCGCGGCGCTGATGTAGGCCGGCATCGTCGGGTTTCAATCCGATCGCCCGGTCGTAGCACGCGAGGGCCTCGGCGTGCCGCGCAAGGCTCAGCAAGGCGTTGCCGCGATTCCCGTGCGCATCGGCAAACTGCGGCGCAAGCGCCGCCGCCCGCTCGTAACTCGCGCTTGCGGCCTCGAACTGACCCAGCATAAACGATGCCGTGCCGTGATTGTTGTGTATCGCGGCGCTCCGGGGCTCGATGCGGACCGCCCGGCTCAGGGCCTCGAGCGCTTGCGCGGGTTCGTTGTTCTGCAGGGCGATGACGCCGAGCAACTGCAAGGCGCCGAGTTGATGCGGCTGCAGGTCGAGCGCCTCGCGGCAAAGCCGCCGAGCCTCCTCCAGGGAGCCGCTCCGATGCAGCGCGAGCGCCCGCTGAAACAGCGCATCGGCGCGTTTCAGGCTTTTAGCGTGCATGCCCCTCCGACGCACCGGGTTGTCTCGCCGCGGCGGCGCGCCGCTCCGCCTCCTGCAAGTAGCGCTTGCGCAACACCACGCGCATGCTGTCTACCGCTCGGGGCGTGCGCAGGATTTCCTCCAGGGACTTCGACGCCTTGGTGAGTTCGATCCCGAAGGCGCTCAGCTGGAATTCGAGCGAAACGCGATCGAAACGCGCGTCCATCCAGCCGAGGTACCAATGCCAGTCGGTATAATAGAGCCAGCTGTTCTCGTTGAAGGCGCGCAGATGCGTCGGATCCTGCCACGCACCGAGACCGAGTTCGTAGGGGACGGAGATCTGGAACGTGCCGCCGGGTCGCAGCAGCCGCAGACAATTGGTCATCGCCGCGGTCAAGTCCCCGATGTGCTCGAGGACGTCGTTGGCGATGAGCGTCTCGAAATATCCCTCCGGGATCTCGACCGTGCCGAAGCGTTGCGTTTCGACGCGCGATCCGATGAGCGAGGGTGAGGACATATCCAGCAAAGCGTCGGGTTTCCACGCGGGGTTGACATCCACGTTGAAATGCTCGGATCGGAAATCCTTGCCGCTGCCGATATGCAGCGTCGACGGCAGCGGGGACGGCGGCGGCAGGGGGTTGTCCGCCAGTTCCAGCGCGGCGGCCAGCGTGGCCTCCAGGCGATGCGCGGAGAAGATCTTGAACCCGCGCTGCGCCAGCTTGCGGCGGCCGGCATCGTCGGCCACAAGGGCAATGCAGGCCTCGACCAGGCCCTCGTAGGGGACGGCCATGACGGCGTCGCGCAACCCCGGGTCGATTTCGGTGTCCGGTCCGCACTCGGCAATCACCGCCTTGAAGTTGTTGAGCAGGTACGACACGCGAACGATCTCGAGGATCTTGGACTCGTAGAAGTGCATGTTCAGCACGACTTTTGCGCGGGCGATGACCGCATCGCGCTCGATGCCGTATTGACCGAAGAGATGGACCACCTTGAGGCCGCGCAGCCTGAGTTCGTCGAGCACAAATTGCCGGCGCGGATTGAGGCTGCCGTAGAAGAGGACGTCGATGTCCTCGCCGACCGGTGCGAGACGCGCGAGTTCCGGGACGAAGCCGACCGGAACGTGACGGATATCCGCGACCCCCAGCCCGTGCAAACGAACGACGTTCCGTTCGGAATAATCCCACACCGGATGACGGCGAAGCAGGGCCATGTAGGCACCGCCCAACCAGAGGGACTCGTCGGTCACCTGCTCCGTGTTGTAGATGGTCGCCCCGGGCGCAATGGCGACATCGGCCGAAACGCCGATGAGATGGGCGCCGAAGACGATCTGGCGTTCATCCGCCGTCGCTTCCCCGTCGCGCCGGACCGGCACACCAAGCCGCTTCAGGGCATAGTAGACCGAATCGGCCAGATCGGTGACGGCGTCCGCATGAACGTAGCCCGCGGGGCGAACCTGCAGGAGCTGATAGCCGCAGCGACCGGCGACGGGCAGAGCGGCGACGCCGAAGCGCCGATCACCGGCGAGTTCGCCCACGCTCACGGCAAGATGGGTCATGCGCAGAGCTTCCTCACGTACAACTGGTGCAGAGGGGCGGAGAGGACCTGGGCTCTTCGGAAGTTGATGTTCAGGAAGGCATCTATCGCCGGCTTGGGGCAACGAACGGGATCCCTGCCGTAAGGCAGATCTTCCGCCCAGAGGTAATCATCGAAGATCATCCAGCCGCCGACGGCCAGGAGTTGAAATCCCAGCACCGCATCCGCGAGGACGTCGGGAGCTTGATGGGACCCGTCGATATAGACCAGGTCGAAATAATTTCCACGCGTCTCGGCGAGCAGTTGAGCGAGGCAAAGGTGAGAAAAGCCCTTGTGCACCATCAGCTTCACCGGATGAGCCACGCTGGCGCATGCAAGCTTCGTGTTGTGATGGAAGCGCGATTCGACGGCCTGCATCGGCACGCCGTTGGTCTTGTGCTCGATTCCGCCCTCCCACGTATCGACGCAATGGATTTCGAAGGGAGCATCCTTGGCGCAGGCGCGAATCAAGTAGCAGGCGCTCGCCCCTTCAAAGGAGCCGACCTCGAGAACCTTGCGGGGTCGGATCTGGGGTATCAGCGAGTCCCACACGTTTTTCGCCGAATCCCAGAACCAAGTCGTCGTAAACACATAGTCGGCTTCGGGCGATTGTGCGGGCTCGATCTCGGGCAATGCCGTCTGGGCGGTCTGGATCATGTCGAATTCTCTATGTCGGTGGATAAAGGGTTGATCACGCCGTTCGCATCCGTGCCTCGTGCGCAGCGGCTCATTGCGCAGCGGCCGGCGCGATCGCGGCTTCCGCCTTGCCCAGGGACTCGATCGCCGCGACGTTGGCCTCGCGATACTGGAGGATCTTGCGCGCGAAAAACTCGATCTCGCGATCGAAAATCGCGATGACGTTGGGGCGTGCGAGCTCCGGGAAACGCAGCGGTGCGGAGCTGGAACGCAATGCTGGCGCCGCCTCATCGACGTCGACCGTGCAGTCCGGCGCGCCTATGTCGGCATACTTCAGCGCGAGATCGCGCAGCTGCTCATATCCGGGCGCAAAATTCGCACGGCGCAAATCGTTCAGCGTCATGTAGACATGGCTGCCTTCGCCCGGCTTTCGATTGCGCTTCATCGTGAGCGTATGACAGGCAAGAATGTTCTTCAGGCTGATCTGCTCGATCGAGCGCACCGGGAAATGTGCGAGGCGCAGGGGCAGGTTCACGGTTGCGCAGGTCTCGCCGTTGGCGCGCAGGTACGCTCGATGATTTCCCGCCGCGACCCGGGCGTCGGCGAAGAGCGAGGCCGGGACCATGACCTTGAACCACTGGCGGGGCTCCGTGCTGCGCGGACGAAAGTTCGTGACGAGCGGATCCTCATGCGTGAAATAGTCCAGGCTCAAAGGCACGTAGGTCTGCCAGCCCAGGGCGGCGCATGTGCGTGCGGGCACCCCGGCGAGCAGCGCCTCGAACTCAGGGCGGGTGACGTCCGGCAATATCTCGTCGGCGTCCAGGAACACCGCCCAGTCGAACTGCCGCGACTGCCGGACGGCATCGAGGCAGGCGTTGATCAGGCCTTCCTGCTGATAATCGGAGGTTCCAGGATTGAATATGTCGATCGAAAAGCCTTCCGACCTCAGGTTCTGCAGAATGTCCCGCGTCGCATCCTTGCTCTCGTCGATCAAACAGAAGTGGTCGCAAAAGCGCGAGTTGTGCCGGATGAAACTCTCGACGACATCGCATTCGTTCTTGCTCGTGGTGATGCAGACGATTTTCACGTCGTTGCCCGCGAGGTCACAGGCAAAACTCCGCCGCAACCGCATCGTCGTGGAACATCCTGACCGTGTCGAGCGAGTACTTGTCGAGATCGTAGCCGACGAGCGACAGCTTCTTCAGCAGATCATTGGTGACGGTGATGACGTGGCAGCCGATCTCGTCGGCCTGGAAGATGTTCAGCAGTTCGCGGGGGCTCGCCCAGATCAGCTCCGACATCGGCTGCGCCCGCATCGCGATCAGCGCCTGCGTCATCATGGGAATCGGGTCCTGTCCCGTGTCGGCGATGCGGCCGGCAAACACCGAGATATAACTCGGCACGTCCGGATTCAAGGCCTCGACGACGGCTCTCACCTGTCCGAGCGTCATCAAGGCCGTGACGTTGACCTTGACGCCCGCGGCACTGATTTTACGCACCAGCCGATAGGCGGGCTCGCGCCGCGTGTTCGTCACCGGGATCTTGACGTAGACGTTGCTGCCCCACTCGGCGATCTCCATCGCCTGCCGCTCCATCTCGGGGAATTCGTCGGAGAACACCTCGAAGGAAATCGGTTTGTCCGAGATGGTCGACAGCACGTCCTTGGCGAACGCGCGGTAATCCCGTACGCCGGCCTTGCGCATCAAGGTCGGATTGGTGGTGAGTCCTTGGATGAATGGTTTGGCATGCATTTCGAGCATGCCCGCCTTGTCCGCGCCGTCGGCGAAGATCTTGATCTTCAGGTCTTCCAGTCGTTTCACGTGTTTGCTCCTTGAGAAGAGTGCGAGCCCCCGAGGATCCACTGCGCGGCGTCGAGCAGGGAATCGGCGCGGTAGTCGTGCGCCATGGGCGATCTTTCGGCATAGTTCCTGTCGATCCAGATGCTGCGACAGCCGGCCGCGCGCCCAGCGTCGACGTCGCGCCACCGATCGCCGACGACAAAGCTCGCGGCCGGATCGGCGCCGAGGCGCCGGGCAGACCGCAGGATCAAACCGGGTTTGGGCTTGCGGCACTCGCATTCGTCGGCGTCGTCGTGGTAGCAGACATCGAAGTGGTCGAGCGGCAGCGTCGAGCGCAGCCAGTCGTTGATGGCCTCGACGTTCGCACGTTGCTGCGTGCCGCGCGCGACGTCGGGCTGGTTGCTCACGACCGCGAGCAGGAAGCCCGCCTCGTGCAGCAATTGCGTCGCCTGAGCGACACCCTCGAGCATACGGGCCTCCGTCACGGACGCGGGCGGATGCGGTTTGCCGTCGCGCATGATCGGTGCGTTGAGCACGCCGTCCCGGTCGAGAAACACGGCGCGGTTCATGGAGTGGCCACCGATTCCCATTTGGTGGCATTGGCCTTGAGCTTCGGATGGGATACGAGCAGATGCCAGATCACCGCCTGAAATGCCTCCGCATGCGGCGTGATGGCCTCCGGGTTGACCGTGGGCACGATGCAGCAGGCGTCGGCCACACGTGCGGTATAGCCGCCGTCACGGCCGACTATCCCTAATATCGTGGCGTCGACCCGCTTGGCGTACTTGAGGGCGCTCACCAGGTTGGGGCTCACGTTCTTCTCGAGATCGCCTCCGCCGACCGACAGCACGAAGACCCCGTCGCGCGGACCCAGGCGGCTGACCTTGAGCCACTCGGAAAACACGGTGCTCCAGCCCTCGTCGTTGGTACGGGCGGTCAATTCCGAGACATTGTCCGTGGGCGCATAGCTCTCGATTCCCACGAGCTTGCGAAAGTCGTTGACGGCGTGGGAGCAGTTGCCGGCGCTGCCTCCCACACCCAGGAAAAACAGCCGCCCCGCTCGCGCGCGGATTCCCGCGAGGATGTCGGCCATGCGCTCGATGCCGTCCGCATCCAGCGCGGAGATGATTGCTGCGGCCTCGGTGAGGTGTTTGCGCGAAAAGGTCATCGGTGTTCTCCCCCGTTCAAATACGTTTCGAATTCCTGAATTCCCGTGAAGGATCCAACCTCGTAAAACCGCTGCTTCGCCTCGAAGGCGGCGAGGTCCGAGGCGCAGGCGAGCGCTTCGTAGATGGCCGCGAGATCCTCCGGTTCGCCGAGGCTCACGCGATCCGTGAGGGCCCGCGCCGAAAGCACTCCGAGGCCGAAGTCGATGTGCCGCATGCGCGGATTGGGCCGGGTCTTCGAATAGGCGATGATGCGATCGTCCGCATATTCGACGTTGCTGCCGTCCCAGCGCCCCTCGTTATGAAATACCGTCATCAGGGCGGACTTGCCGGCCGATCGATAGCGGCGCTCGACCTGCGCATAGTCGCAGGCGAGAAACGAGTCGCCGTACAGGACGAAGAACTCCCCTGCCAACAGCGGCAGGGCGGTGCGCAACGCGCCCGCGGTTCCCAGCAGCCGGGGTCCGTCATGGGAATACGCCACCTCGAGGCCGAACCTCGCCCCGTCGCCGACCGCGTCGGCGAGCTGTTCCCCGAGGTGGCCGATGCAGAAAACGACGCGGTCGATCCCTTGGGCGCGCAGCAGGCGCAATTGGTGAAAGGCGAACGGTTCGCCCCGGACCTCGACCATGGCCTTCGGGATTCGCTCGGTCAGCGGACGCAGACGGGTCGCGAGGCCGCCGGCCAATATGGCGACGGGAAACATCAGGAGGACAGCACGACTTTGGTGCCGTCGAAGTCGAAACGGAAACGTACTTCCTCGAGTCCGGCGCCGCTCATGGCCTCCCGCAGGCGGCTGCTATCGCGTGCGTAGAACATCAAAAAGCCGCCGCCGCCGGCACCGACCAGTTTTCCGCCGACGGCGCCGTTCTGCATGCCGAGTGCGTACCATCGATCGATCTCGGGATTGCTCATGCCGCCGGAGCGGCGCTTCTTGTGCTCCCAGTGCTCGTGCATCAACCCGCCGAAGAGCTCACCGTCGCCGGCTTCGAGCGCAAGCTTGCTGCGCAGGCCCAACTCCTTCACGTAGTGGAGGTTGCGCAGCATGTCGGCGTCGCATCGCTGGGTGCGCACGTTCTGGTCCTTCAGGATTGCGCCGGCGCTGCGCGAAAATCCCGTGAAAAAGAGCAGCAGGTTGTCCTCGAGATCCAGCAGCGTCGCCATGCTGATGCGCAGCGGCACGGCCGTGACCTTGTCGTCGCGACCGAAGGTGAAACAGGTGATGCCGCCATACGCCGCGATATACTGGTCCTGCTTGCCGATCGGCTCCCCCAACCGATCGATTTCGATCTGACAGGCGAGTTCGGCGATCTCTTCCTGGTTCACATGGCGCTTGCGGTGCGCGTAGAGCGCCTTGAGCAGCGCGGTCGTGAAGCTGCCCGAGGATCCGAGACCGGTGCCCGACGGAATGTCCGCGAGCGTCGTGATCTCGACCTGAGGAGTCTTAAAGCCGAGCATGTCGATCGCTTCGCGCACGATCGGATGTTTCACGTCGGCCGTGCGATCGACCTGTTCGAGCTGCGAGTACTTCAGGTAGATTCCGGGCTTGAACGGCCGCATCACCGTGACGTACACGTACTTGTCGATGGCTGCCGCGATCAGGAAGCCCTCGTGCTCGCGGTAATAGGACGGCAGGTCGGTGCCGCCGCCGCCCAAGGTGATGCGCAGCGGGCTACGGGCGATGATCAATGCCGGACTCCGTGTAGATTTTGCGTACGACGACCAGGCATTGGAGCGCGTCCTCGAGCCCGACCCGGGGCGTGCGGTCGAGACGAATGTCGTCGATGAATTCTGCGGTCTCGACCTCCCAGGAATCGTCCGCCATCGGGTATTCCCAGGCCGTGGTCTCGGGCGGTCCCATCTCGGGCAGCATCCGGTACCAGGTCAGCCGCTCGAGCCCATAGCTGCCGCCGAGGCCCGAGATGTCGAGCTTGCCGTGCCTGCCGTAGATTTCCATCGAGAAGAGATTCTTCCACTCGGTGCAGGAGACATGCAGGAAAGCGACCTGCTGACGGGCGGTCTTGAGCAGCAGAAATCCGTTGTCGTCGACCGGCATGTCCCAGTAGTAGGTGTGCGCAAAGCCTTGTACCGCGCTGAATTCACCGAGGAACCAACGCGCGAGATCGATGAGGTGCGGGCCTTGGTCGACGAGCTCTCCGCCGCCGGAAATCTCGGGTTGCGCCCGCCATTCCCGGTCGTAGCCGATCCGGCCGCCATGCCCATAGCGCGCGCGCACGAACATGAGTTCACCGAGCACGCCCGACTCGAAGATCTCGCGCGCTTTGCGCAGCGCCCGGTGATAGCGGTGATTGAAGCCGACGTGCACCTTGACGCCGCGCAGCTTGGCCGCGGCCATCACGGACTCGAGTTCATCGGCGGAGCGGGCCGCCGGCTTTTCCACGAGCACGTGCTTGCCCGCCTCGATCGCCGCCCGGGTGATGGCCGCCAGCGAATCGTGGGGGGTTGCCACCACCACGGCGTCGATGTCGGATCGAGCGATCAGCGTGCGCCAGTCCGCATGGATTTCGGCATTGTCGCCCGCTGCCGCAAGACGCGCGCGCGACTCATCGGGATCGGCGCACGCGACGATCCGGCCGGCGTCACCCACGGACCTGGCACGCCGTTGGCCGATGAGGCCGCAGCCGATGATTCCCACGCGGACGATCATTTGTCCCCCCAGGCATGGCCGCGATCCCGGCCGGCGATGCGGCGCAGCGTAAAGACATCGCTCGAGCCCAGTTCCGTCAGGTGCCGGGGCCACTGCTCCCAGTCGTCCCAGACCGCGCTGATGAGTTTTCCCGTGATGTTGTCGCTCGCGCTCGACGCGAGGAATACCGCGAGCTCAGCGCCGCGCTCCAAGCCCTCGCCGCCGCTCTGCCGTTGCAGCTGCGAGCGATCGAAGAATGCCTGTCCCACCCGCGCCGGACCGGCCGCGAGCACCTCGTCGAGCATGCGAGTATTCAGGGCGCCGGGCGCAATGGCATTGACGTCGATGTTGAATTCGCGCAATTCCTCGGCGAGGCTCTCGGCGAAGCGCACGACGGCCGCCTTCGACACGGCGTAGGCGGTGACGCGGGGCATGGGGCTGGTCGCGCCGCCGCCCGAGAGTTGAATGATCTTGCCGCGGCGACGGTCCTTCATGCCGGGTACGACGGCGCGCGCCATCAACACGGATCCGAAGAGGTTGACCTCGATCGCTTCGACCCACGCTTCCCAGCCGACTTCCTCGGTCGCACCCATCGGTCCGTACACACCGGCGTTGTTGACCAGGACATCGATGCGGCCGAAGGCGGCATGCGCTGCCTGGACCAGACGCTCGACGTCATGCGGTCTCGACACGTCGGCATCCATGGCTTCGAGCCGCTGACCGGCGTGCAGATGCACGCGCACCAGATCTGCCGCGCGGCCCAATGCACCCGCATCACGAGCGCACATGACGAGACTTGCGCCGGCGCCGGCAAAGCGCTCGGCAATCCTGAGTCCGAGGCCTTGGCTCGCGCCGGTGACGACGGTCACCTTGCCGGAGAGTTCGTTGCTCAAGCGTCTGCTCCGAGAGGCGCCGTCGAGCCGCTTCCCACGGAGACGTATCGTATCGAGGGGATCAAGCTCCACTGCGCCAGGTAACGGTTGGGATCGAGCACGAATTGGCCCGGCCTGAGTCTCTTGCCGGCGCCATCCGCAATCCTGCGGTATTCGGGCCATTCGGTGGCGACGACCAGTGCGTCGACATCGAGAGCGGCGCCGAGCGGATCGTCGAATCGCTCCACGGCACCCGCCCACGCCACGGGCAGCGCCTCCGCCGCGGGATCGTGCACCCGCAGGCGCGCACCTTGCGCGATCAATGCATTGCACAGTTCGACGGACAGGGACCGGCGCAGCGTGCTGGTGCCGGGCTTGTAAGTCAGGCCCCAGACACCGATCGTCCGACCCGCGAGCGCGCCGAGAAATTCGACCAATTTGCGCTCCGTCCAGTGCTTGTGCTCATCGTTGCTCACGCGGATGGCGCCGAGCAGCGGGCTCGCGAGCGAACGGCGAGAGCCCACGGCCCGCAGGAATTCCACGTCCCGCGCGAGCGTGCCGCCGGCAAACGCCGCACCCGGGGACAGATAGGCCTTGGGTCCGATGCGCGCCTCGCTCTTCAGGCCGCGCTCGACCGCTTTCGCGTCTGCGCCCACCACCTCGCAGAGGCTCGCAATCTCGTTGGCAAACGTCACCGAAGCGGCGAGAAAGGCGTTGATCGCGTGTTTGGTCATCTCGGCGGACTCGACCGACATCCACTCGAGCCGCTCGGTGATCGGATGCAGCAGCCGTTCGAGAATCTCGCGGTCGGCGTCACGGCGAATCCCCACGACGATGCGGTCAGGCGACAGAAACACCTTGAGCGCGGCGCCCAGCCGAAGGTTTTCGGGCGAACAGGCAAAACGCAATTCCTGCGCCGGCCAGCGGCTCGCCGCCAGCGATTCGAGCCGCCGGACCGAACCGACCGGCAGCTGGGAGGAAATCAGCACGAGGCATCCCTCGCGCAGGTGGGGCAGCGTTTGCCCGATGCGGCCGACGACGTAATCGACATCGGCCACGTCGTGCTCGTCGACCGGCGTATCGTGGGCGATCCAGAGAACCTCGGCCTCGCGCGCTGCGGCGGCCGGATCGTCGGCGAACCGCAGGCGGCCCGCAGCCATTTGCTCGGCGATCAGCTCGCCGAGACCCGGCTCGAACACGGGCGGCTCACCCTGCTGCAGGCCGGCAATCACTCGCGGCGAGTCATCGAGACCCGTCACCTCGTGCCCGACGGAGGCCAGGGCCGATGCCGTGACGGTACCGAGGTGCCACAGGCCTTGCACGCAAACCTTCATGCGCGCGACTCCAGCACCCAAGGATTGTCGCGGAGATATTCGACGGTGCGCTCGACGCCCCGCCGAATATCGAATTTCGGGACCCAGCCCAAGCGGCGAATCCGCGAGGCGTCGAGGAAGATGAATGGGCTATCCCCGATCCAGCCCCGATCGCCGCCCGTGTACGCGATGTCCGGGCGAAGCCCAAGCCGTGCACAGATCCAGCCGATCGAATCATTGACCTCGCAATAATGATCCACGCCGAGGTTGAACAGATTCACGCGGTCCTCGGCGTGCGTCAGGGCCAGCAGGATTGCATCGATGCAGTCCTGAACGTAGAGATACGACTTGCGCTGCCTGCCATTCCCGAGCACGCGCAGGCGCGCCGGATCGGCGAGCAGCTGCCGGTAGAAGTCGAACACGTGGCCGTGCGTGTACCGCTCCCCCAGAATCGACACGAAACGGAAGATCCAGGCACGCAGTCCGAAGCCCTCGCAGTACGCCGAGATCAATCCCTCGGACGCGACCTTCGATGCGCCGTAGAGCGACGTCTGCAGCGGAAATGCCGCGTCCTCGGGCGTCGGGAAGACGCTCGCCTCCCCATAGACCGAGCCGGTCGAGGCGAACGCGATGCGGCCCACGCCATTCGCGCGCATGGCCTCGAGAACGTTGAATGTCGCAATCGTGTTCTGCTCGAGGTCCCTGCGGGGATGGTCCGTGCCGAAGCGCACATCCGCATTGGCGGCAAAATGAAACACGAAGTCGCAGCCGCGCATGGCTTCCGTGAGGACGGGGGCATCGAGAAGATCCCCCTCGACCAGCCGGAATGCATCGCAGCGCTCCGCGCCTTCGAGAAAGCGCCGCTGGCCCGTCGAAAAGTTATCGAAGCCGGTGACGGCGTGCCCTTCCGCGAGCAACCGGTCCACCAAACTGCTGCCGATGAATCCAGCACAACCTGTCACGAAGGTTTTCATTTACGAGCCCCTTGCCTGACTCACGCAGGGGGCGATGAATTTCACGATGCACTGCATCCTGGGGGGTATGCAATTCGCATGCCTACCCTCGCTGGACCGCAACCGGCCGCGAGCGCGGTTCATGCGCGGCGGCGGCGTCGGCCAGCCTGCAGGCGGCATCAAACTGCCGCTTCGGCGGCACGGGCCGGTCGCCTGAGTCACCGCCAGCGAAGTGACGAACGTCAATATCCCGGCACTGCGGGCATCGCCGGCCGACGCGCAAGGCGGCGCCGGTCCGCAGGTGCAAAGCCGCAGCGAAGCACCGTATGCGCATCCGCTCGGGTAACATGCAAGCGGCACGCCCGCGCATGACGCCGCTGCGAGAGAGGCAACGAGATCGCTTTGACCGTGTTTCAACGTCTTGGGAACTGGGTGGTCCTGCATCCGCGCATCCTGCTCACCGCCTGGGCCGCGCTGCTCGCCTGCGGATCGTGGGGTGCGCATCGCTTGCCGGAGCTCGCGGTCGGCGCCGCGGGGGGGATCCCGGGCAGCCCGTCCGATCTCGCGAATGCAGACCTGCGCAAGGACTTCGGCGACGTCTTTGCCGATCCCGTAATCGTGGTGGTGTCGGCGCCCGGGCTCGGGCTGGACGTGGATCCGCTGCGTGCCTGGACGCTGGGCGCAGTGTCAAAGCTACGGAGCCTCGCGGACGTGAGCAGCGTCGACGGCTACTCAGGCGCGCCTGATTCGCAGGCGCGCGGCGCGGGCGCCCACGTCACGTTCTTGCGGGTGACTTTCGTCGACGACGCCAAGGCCGCGCAACAACGGGCGGTCGTCGCCCTGCGCAAAGCGCTCGCGCCATTGCGCGCGCAGCTCCTGCTTCTGGATAACCGAGCGACCGTCGCCGTCACGGCGGGCGCGGCGGCCGAGTTTGACGTCAATGCATTGAGCGCCGCGGGCGGCGACCGCGCCGAGAAGCGCGCTCTGCCGGTGACGCTGCTGATTCTGATGTTCGCCTTCGGCACGCTGATCGCCGCCGGCCTGCCGTTCTTGCTCGGTCTCGCCACCACGACCACGTCCCTGGGTGCAGCCTGCGTGCTTGCCGCGTTCGTGCCGGTCTCCAACCTGCTCGGCAACGTCGTGACCATGGTGGGTCTCGCCATCGGCATCGATTATTCGCTGCTCATGGTCACCCACTACCGCGAGAACGCCGAGTCCGGGACGGACATCGCCACCACCGTGGCAATCACCGTCGCGCACGCGGGCAAGACGATCGCCTGGTCGGGGCTCACGGTCATGATCGGTTTCCTGGGGCTGCTCTTCAGTCCGATACTCGAAACGCGCTGCGCCGGCATCGGCGGGGCGCTCGTCGTCTGCATATCGGTGTTGGGTGCGGTCACGTTGCTGCCCGCGGTCCTGGTGCTCCTCGGTCCTTATCTTGAACGCTGGTCGGTCATTCCGCAGCGCTTGCGTTTGGGCAGTACGGGCGCGCTTTGGCGCCGGCTCGGCATGGCGATCGTGCGGCATCGCGTTGTGACACTGCTGGTATCTGGCGGAGCGGTGCTCGCGTTTGCCGCGCCCTTGCTCCAAGGGCGCTACGGCGTCAACGACGAGCGGTGGTTCCTGCCGATGGGCGTGGAATCGCGCATCGGCGCCGACATCATCGCGAGCCTCGATATGCCGGACGCCACCCGCGTGATTCACGTCCTCGTCGCCACGACCGACGGTTCGGAGATTCTCACCCCGCCCCATCGAGCCGCACTGCTCGACTATGCGGCGCGCCTGCGCCGAGATGCGCGAGTCGCGGCGGTCGCCTCGCCGCTCGACCCGCCGGAGCCCGGGGCACGCGAAGCCCGCCGTTCGAGTCGCGACGGTCGCAGCGCGTTGTTCGAGGTGGTACCGTCGCGTGGGCTCAACGGCGCGGCGGCTGCCGGTCTCGCCCGGGACCTGCGCAAAATCCCTCCGTCCGGAGCGCTCACTACGCAGATCGGAGGCAATCCGGCGAGCGCTGCCGATTATCGCGATTACACGCTGAAGAGCCTCCCCAAAGTGCTCGCGTTCGTCATCGGCGCCACCCTGCTGCTCCTGTATCGCGCATTCCGGTCGTATTTACTGCCCATCAAAGCCGTGCTCACGAATCTTCTCGCGGTCGCCGCCGGCAATGGAGCGATCGTCGCCGTATTCCAGTGGGGTTGGCTCAATGGCCTGATCGGACTCGAGCACCCGTTCGCCGCCATTCCTTTCGAGATCCCCCTGATGGTGTTCTGCCTGAGCTTCGGATTGTCGATGGACTACGAACTGTTCCTGTTGTTTCGGATCCGCGACGACTACCGTCGCAGCGGCGATAATGACGCGGCCGTCGTCGCCGGCCTCGTGGCGGTCGCGCCCGTCGTCACAGGCGCCGGACTCATCATGGCTGCGGTCTTCGGCGCTTTCGTCGGCGCCAGCCTGCCGGCGCTCAAGATGATGGGGGTGGGCCTGTGCGTTGCCGTGCTCGTCGATGCCACCCTGATTCGTACCTTCGTCGTACCTGCTGCAATGGCGTTCGCGGGTCGCTGGAATTGGGTGCCGGGCGAACGCACCGGCAACCCAGGAGGCGGCAGCTCAACGTGACCGCGGAATGCGCCACGCAGGTGCCCGCGGGGCTCGAGGGCCGCATGCGCGCTTACGAGGCCGGACCGGTCACATGTCCATCGCCTCGGCAACCTCCACCGAGCCGCCGCTCACCAGGATCGGACACGCCTTGGCATGGCTCACCGCCTCCTCGTAGTCCTTGGCCTCGATCAGGCTAAAGCCCGATACGGGATTCGGGCCGCCATCCTTGACCACGGATCCATCACTCTTGACCGTCCACGACTTGCCGACGGGATTACCGCCGTTGATGACGGCGCGGCCCATGCCGCCGAACCATTGTCCCCAAGCCGCCATCGCCTGCGCTTGGGCCTCCTTGCTGGGCGGCCGTCCGCCGCCGTGATAGACGAATACATACTTGGCCATCGGTGTTGCTCCTTCATTTGGTAGTTTTTGTTCGCCGTTGGAGCTTATCACTAGCACACTTGGCCTCCATCGGCGAAATCAGCCCATGAAAGCGTGCTTTCGATGGAGAAAGTCTACAATTCGCGCATGCCCGATTACCACGCCATCGCGCTGCAAGAGGCCCTGCGACGGGTGGCGAGCCACGCCTATCTCGCGGTTGCCGTCGAGACGGTTGCAGCCGAAGGTCCTCACGTCATCGCGCAACTCAATCAGGCGGTGATCGCCGAAGTGCCCGAATTTTCCCGGTCTCGCAATCCAGCGCTATTGCCGGAAACGGTCCAGCACGGCCGCGAACACTTCGACGAAATCCTGAGGATTTTGCGCGGCGGCGAGGTGGGTGGCTTGGACTTCGTTCACGAGCATGCGAGACGACGCGCGCAGCAGCGCTTTCCAATGGAAGCGACACTGCATGCCTACCGGAGCGGCCACAAGGTCTTCTCGCGATGGCTGCGTGAGGCCGCGCTCAAGGCGGCCGTGTCGCCGGCGGAGTTGCCGCGGGGCGTCGCCGCGATCGTCGATTTCGCGATGGAATACACCGACGCCATCAGCACGGCGTTTGCGGCTACGTACGGTGCACACGCGTTGCTGCTCGCGAGCGTCGCCGGCGACCAGCGCTCCCAGCTCCTGCAGATCCTGCTCGCGGGTCACGATGAGGCGGATCTGCGTGCTGCGCGAATTCTGCGCGATGCCGGGTTCCTGGACGAACGCCAGGTATTCTGTCTGGCGCTCGCACGCTCGGTGGATCCCACCGAGATGCTGAGCCCGGCCAGGGCTCGCCGACTCGCGGACGCGATCGAACGCACCGTGGGGGATGCGGGCATGCGGCGCGTCGTCGACGTCCACGACCAGAAGGTGATTGCCGTATTCGCCGCGGTGCATCGCGACTCGGGTTGGACGGCGCCACGCGGGTCGCTCGCGAAGCGCGTCAAGGCTATGCTGGGCTTCGTCGGCAACGCCGCCGTGATCGGCGTGAGTACGGATGTGCCGTCGACCTCGCACATTCCGAACGCGCGCCGGGAGGCTGCAGCGGCGCTCGAAATGGCAAGCGCTGCCGAGCGCGTCGTGCTGTTTTCCGAAATTCGCCTGCAGCGCTTGCTGCTCCACTATGCTGCGGGAGACGTGAGCCGGGTGTTACCCGCATGGAGCAGGCGGTTTCACGCCGCCGATGCCGCGGCGCGCGGCGCCCTCGTAGCGACGTTGCGCGCTTATGCGCGAGTCGACATGAACGTGATCAAAGCGGGTGCAATGCTCGGCGTGCACCCGAACACGATCTATACGCGACTGCATCGAATCGCCGAGATCTCCGGTTTGGAGCCGCGGTCCTTCGAGGGCCTCACGGATTTGCTCGTCGTCTGCGACTGCCACGGCGGGGCTCACTTGCCGAACTTATAGCTCGCCTCGGCATAATAAGTACGGCCGTACACGCTGTAATTCGTCGAGTTGTAGGGCCCGTTGTAGGTGCCGGGATAGCTGTGGTCCTCCGGCGGCATCCGGTTGAACAGGTTGTTGATACCGAGCGAGAGTTCCAGTGCGGGCAGCACCTGGTTCCTGCCGCTCACATTGACGAGCGTCCACGGCGACAGAAGCCCGGCGCCGGGTGTTCCAAAGCCGTTGACCGTGGCGAGGTAATTCGGCGTGCTGCCGTAATGTTCGGCGTAGATCGTCAGGCTAACCGGTTCCTTGGTCCAGGTGATCGTCGCGTTCGTCTTGGACTTGAATTCCGTGCTCTGCGTCGGATCGGTGAGCAGATTATCGGGGGAATCGCCCGCGAATCGCGTGTAATCGTGCTTGAGGACGTCGCTCCAGGCGCCTTCGAACTCGAACTGACCGGCGGCGTCGGCGTCCCACCGGTAGCTGAAGTTCGTCGTGAACACGGTCAAGACTTCGTTCGAGACGTTTTCCTTGGGCGCCTCGATGTTCAGGATCTGGCCGGTGCTGTCGCGCGTCACGGCGGCGATCGCATTCTGGCAGGTGGGCGACGTGATCGGATCGGTGCCGAGCAGGCACAAGGCTTCGGTGCGTAGCAGCAGATCCACGTTCGGCGTGTTGACCTCGTTCGAGATCGACCAATGAATCAGATCCGCGGTGATCGACGCCTTGGGAAGCGGCGCCCAGGCGACCCCGAGGTCCCAGACCTTGGCGGTGATGGGCTTCAGCGTGGCGTTGCCCGACGTCGTTTCCTGAAAGTACGTTTGCGAGTAGGGGCAATTGCCGAGGTTGGTCCCGGTGAAGCCATTCTTCGCGCACAGGTAGTAATCATTCTGTTGGGCGAAGAAGCTGCTCGGGCCTTGGAATTCGTCCGATAAGGTCGGCGCCTTGAAGGCCGTTCCGTAGCGTCCGCGCAGCAGCAGGGTCTCTACCGGGCGGAATTCGAGCCCCAAGTTGAAGGTCGGCTTGTCGACGTTGCCGGCGGCGACGTGATAGTCGTCATAGCGCCCGGACAGGCTCGCCGTCAGCATCTTGAAGAGCGGCAGACGCAGCTCCGTCGTCGCCGCGTAACGCGAACGATGTCCGGAGCCTTCGGTGTTGCTGAATCCGAACGCCTGGCCATCGACGAACATCGCATTGGGCGCGTAGTCCCAGCCCTGGACCCCGGTTTCGAGCACGGCGGCGAACCCCGCGTCGCCACCCGCCAGGGCGAACAAGCCCGAATTGGTCAACTGACCGCGCAGCAGGCTCTCCTCGACGCGCGAATAATTCGCCGGGAAGGCACTGAACGCCGCGTATGCGGCGGGCGAGACGGGCTTGTAGAACAGCGAATAGTTCGGCGCATAGTTATAGACGCCGTAGGGGTTGCTGCCTTGCAGCTGGGGTCCGAAGATCGGCGCGAAAAAGCTCTCGATCGCCGTGGTGTCGAACACCGGCGTGATTTCCGTGAGCCGGTTCTCCGAGTAGGTAAAGTCGGCATCGTAGGTCCATTTCGACGAGCCGATCGACCCCTTCAAACCGGCCGAGGCGCGCCACAAATTGTTCGTGTTCTTGCCGTTAAAATCCTCGAGCTTGCCGGCTTCCTCCGGAGCGAAGCCATGGAACAGGGTGATCGAGTCCTGCAGATTCGGGTCGAAATAATTGTAGAACGGTGAGTTCGAGTCGATGTTCGTCGCGTAGTAGCCGAGGCCCGCGTTGTAGCGCGCAACTTCGTGGCTCACGAGCACCTCGGCGAACGTCGTGAAATGGTCGGTCCAGTCGTCGCTCAAGCGCACGTAGCCCTGGGTGTTCTCGTTGGTGTTGGCGAGTGTGTAATACCCCGATCGGTCGCTGCCGCAATATTGGCCGCTGCCCGCGAACGTGTACTCGCGCGTCGTGCCGCCGAACAGGCCCGCGACGTTGCCGCAATGGGTGGGATCCTCGAAATAATATTGATTGCCGTCGTTGGCGAGGCCTTGCAGGTAGAAATTCCGGCCGGCGACCTCGGGGGACGATCCCTGGTCGTAGAAGCCGCTCGTGTAGCCGCGCTGGTATCCCCAAATGGGTTCGGTCTTCTGATACTGGCCGCCGAGCATGACGGTCAAACCGCCGACGTCGAAGCTATCGCCGATCGCGAGACGCTTGTCCTGGCCGCCGCCTGCACGGGTGCCGCCGATGCGGGCGTCGATCAGCGGGGCGTCGAGTTTTTTCTTCAGGACGATGTTGACCACGCCCGCGATCGCATCGGAGCCGTAGATCGATGACTGGGCGCCCGGCAGCACGTCGATGTGATCGACGAGGACCGTCGGAATGCCGTCGATGTTCACGAAAATGTCCGTGCCGTTGTAGAGCGCCGGATAATCGGCCATGGGCCGCCCGTCGAGCAGGTATTTCACGTAGCTCTGCGACAGGCCGAAGAGGCTCAGCGTATGCGCCGAGGGAGTGAAGCCGTTGCCGCCGTACTCGGGACCCTGCACGCTGCCGGTCGCGAAGGACGTGCGTTCCAAGGCTTCGGCGACCGTGTTGAACCCGCGCACCTGGATGTCCTCGGCCGAGATCACGGTCAGCGGCGTCGAGGTCTCCGAGCGCAGCCGCGGGATCAAGGATCCCGTCACGACGATTTCCTTGAGCTCGTCGTCATGTGACTTGTCGTCGCCGGACTTGGTGATTTTCGGCTCTCCCGCGGGCGGCGCCTGCTGCGCAATTGCCGGTGGAGTGCAAACGCCGAGTAGTATGGAGAGCGCCGTCGCCACGCGGGCCGGCCGCAAATTGCGGGTCGTCATCGGATCTTCATCCCCTTGTCGTTTTCGATTGCTACCCTCGAGGCTACCAGAGAACGATGCGCCGGTCGGGCGGCCGGTACATCGGATCGCCGGGCTTCACGTCGAAGGCCTCGTCGAAAGCCGCGAGATTCATCTCCGGCAGCGTACCGCGAAACCGGTCGGGAGAATGCGGGTCGGCCTTGATCGCCATGATGGCTTCACTGTCCCTGGACTTGCCGACATAGGACTGGGCATAGCCGAGGAAAAAGCGCTGTGCGCCGGTAAAGCCGTCGATGACCGGAGCCGGGACGCCGCCGAGCGAGAGCACATAGGCCTTGAAGGCGACCGCAAGCCCTGCATTGTCGGCGATGTTCTCGCCGAGCGTGAGTTCGCCATTGATCGGGAAGCCGGGGACCGGCGCATACGCGGAATACTGCGCGACGAGCGCCCGGGTCTTCGCCTTGAAGCGGGCGAGATCCTCACGCGTGAACCACCCGGGCGGCGTCAACAAACGGCCCTCGCCGTCGTATTGGCTGCCCCAATCGTCGAACGCATGGCTGATCTCGTGGCCGATCGTTTGGCCGGTGGCGCCGTAGTTCGCCGCGTCGTCGGCTTCCGCATCGAAAAATGGCGGCTGGAGGATTCCGGCCGGAAACACGATCTCGTTGCGTTCCGGGTCGTAATAGGCATTGACGGTGGGTGGAGTCATGTCCCATTCGGTGTGATCGACCGGCCGGCCCAATTTCCTCAGATTGCGATCGTATTCGAATTCGTGCGCGCGCATGACGTTGCCGGCAAGATCGCTGCGATCGACGACGAGCGTGGAGTAATCGCGCCAGTGGTCGGGATATCCGATTTTGACGCGGAGCATTGCGAGTTTTTGCTCCGCCCGCTCGCGTGTCGCAGGACTCATCCAGTCTAGGGTGCGAATGTCGGCCGCGTAGGCGGCAAGCAGAGTCTCCACCATGCGCGTCGCCCGCGCCTTCGCCGCGGGCGGAAAATGCTGCGCCACGTAAAGCTTGCCGAGCGCCTCGCCGATCGAGCTGTCGACCAGGTCGACGCCACGGCGCCAGCGGTCGCGTTCATGATCGATGCCGCGCAGCGTTCGGCCATAAAACGCAAAGTGCTCGGCGGCGGGTCCGCTCCCCAGGTAGGGCGCGTAGTCGGACACCAGATGCCAACGCAGATAGGCCTGCCAGGCCGCCAGCGGCGCCGACTTCAGCAAGCGTGCGAATCCCCGGATATAACTCGGCTGACCGATGACGAGATAGGGCGTTCGGCCTTCGACGTCCGCGGCCGCCAAATACCGCTGCCAGTCGAATTCCGGCGCCATGGCCGCAAGGCTCTCGATCGGGACCGGGTTGAAGGCTTTGACCGGATCGCGCAGCGCCACCCGGGTCCACTGCCGCCGCGCGAGGTCGGTCTCGAGACTCAAGACGGCGCGCGCATCGCGGGCGGCGTCGGTGTCGCCCGCGAGGGTCAGCATCTTCCCGACATGCGCGAGGTACAAGGGCCGAATGCGCTTGAACTCCGCTTGCGCGCCCAGGTAATAATCGCGGTCGGGCAACCCCAGACCGTCCTGCTCCAGATCGAAGACCGCGCGCGTCGAATCCTTGGCATCTTGATGGACTTGCGCCGCGATCGGCACGACGATGCCAAGGCGCTGATACCGCCCGATCAGGGCCGCGAGATCGGCGCGGCTGCGCGCGGCGCCGATGTGCGCGAGCAGTGGGGCGATGGCCGCGAGGCCGCGGGACTCGATGACCGCCTCGTCCATGAAGCTCGCGTAAAGATCCGCGATCTGTTGCGCCTCACCGGCGCCGTGCTGCGGCAGCCGCTCGATGAGGTCCCGGAGCTGTTCCTGGATGCCATCGTAGATCAGGTCGCTCACGCCGTAGCTCGCCCGGTCCTCCGGAATGTCCGTCGCCGCGAGCCAACGACCATTCGCGTAGCGGAAGAAGTCGTCCTGCGGACGGATCGAGGGATCGATGTTCTCGAGCATCACGCCGGATTTCAGAGGCGTCCCGTTCGCCGCAGGGGCGCACACAGAGCTCACCCCGAAGCTGAGTCCGGCGACCGCGATGATTCGCAAGCAGGGGCGCATCGTGAAGTTCAAGATGGGTGTTCCTCGAAGTCTCGGGCACTGCGCGAGTCTAGCGCATCGAATTCGCGGCGCACCATGCGCAATCCCCTCGTCCAGCCCGCAGACGCTTGGCCCCAAGGAGCGCATGCGCCCGCGTTTTCGCGCAATGCATCATCGGCGCGAGTTCGCGATCCCTGGGCAACGATGCGCTTTTCTGCGGTAATCTATGCGGCGGAGCGTCCGATGAATCGCTGGAAGGCTTCGACGACGGGTCATGCACGCACGAAATCTGGATTTCCTCCATGGCGGTGGCGAAGCCGGGGACCGCATGCGGGCCTTCGACTGGGGCGCGACATCCCTCGGCTCCGCGCAGACGTGGCCGCAGTCGCTGAAAACCATCGTGCGTGTCATGCTCGATTCACGCTACGCCATGTGGATGTTGTGGGGTCCGGATCTCACGTTCTTTTGCAACGATGCCTACCTGCCGACCGTCGGCCTGAAACGGGATTGGGTGATCGGCGCGCGCTCGGACGTGGTCTGGCAGGAAATCTGGGCTGAAATCGGACCGCGCATCGAGCACGTGCTCCTGACCGGCGACGCCACCTGGGACGAGGCCTTGCTGCTGTTTCTCGAGCGCAGCGGCTTTGCCGAAGAGACCTATCACACCTTTTCCTACAGCCCGGTCTACGACGATGACAGCCATGTGGCCGGCATGTTGTGCGTGGTGACCGAGGTGACCGAGCGGATCATCGGCGAGCGTCGCCTGCGCACGCTCAGGGATCTTGCGGCGCGCTCGACCGTGGCGTCCTCCGTCAGTCAGGCGTGCGACGCGCTGATGGGTGTGCTCGCCGAAAACCTCTTCGATGTCCCATTCCTCGGCGTCTATCGGCTCAACGGCCCCACGCAGGGTGCCAGGCTCATTTCGGCCCACGGCGACCTGCCGCCGATGCTGAGGCTGCCCGGATGGGGCGGCGGCGGCCCTGTCGCGTCCCGGATCCTCGCCGCGCTCGGCGCCGCGGGTGCGCCATTCGGCGGCGAGGGAGCGCAACTACTCGACCTCCCTCCGGGGCCGGACGCTGTGCGCTCGCCACTCTGGCCGGATCGTATCGAGCGCGCGGTCGCGATACCGGTCCGAAATCCCGGCACGGCGGAGCCGGTGGCGCTGCTGGTGGCCGGAGTGTCCTCGCGGCGTCCGTTCGACGACGCCTATCGCAGTTTCTATGAGCTGCTCGCGGTGCAATTCGCATCGGCCATGTCGAACGCGGAGGTCCACGAGAGCGAACGTGCGCGGACGCAGGCGCTCGCGCAAATCGATCGGGCCAAGACGGCCTTCTTCTCGAACGTGAGCCACGAATTTCGAACGCCGTTGACCTTGCTGCTGAGTCCGCTCGAGGACGCGCTCAACGACCCTGAGGTTCCCGTACGCGCGCGCGAACCGCTGCGCGTTGCGCAGCGCAACGCGCGCCGTCTGCTGAAACTCGTCAACTCTTTGCTGGACTTTGCGCGCCTCGAAGCGGGTCGCGTCCAAGCAGCGTATGAACCGGTGTCCCTCGGAAGCTATACGCGGGATGTCGCCAGCAACTTTCGCTCGGCCATCGAGCGTGCCGGCCTGCGGTTCGATGTCGATTGCCGACTCAGCGAGGTGGTCTTCGTCGATCGGAGCATGTGGGATCAGATCGTATTCAACCTGCTGTCGAACGCACTGAAGTTCACGTTCTCGGGCAGCATTCGGCTAGGTCTTTATGCCGACCGCGGGAACGCGATCCTGGAAGTCGCCGACACCGGCGTCGGCATACCCGGCGAGGAGATCCCGCGCTTGTTCGAGCGATTCCACCGCATCGAGGGTTCCGCCGGCCGTACGCATGAGGGATCCGGCATTGGCCTTGCCTTGGTCGAGGAACTCACGAAACTGCACGGCGGCTCGGTCAAGGCCGAGAGCCGCTTGGGGCTCGGCAGCACCTTCACGGTGGCATTGCCCTTGGGCACTGTGCATCTGCCGGCCGAACACATCGTCGCCGCCGGCGCCCGACCGGCGTCCGAAGCACGGCGGCAAGGGTTCGTCGACGAGGCGCTCGATTGGCTCGGTGAAGGACAGGCCGCCCAGGCCGACGGCAACCCGGGTGGCGCCGGCGGTGACGCCGCCTATGGCCGCGATGCGGCCGACGGCGGTTACGGCGGTCACGGAGGCGACAAGGCATCCGGCAAACGCGCAAAGGTGCTGCTCGCCGACGACAACGCGGACATGCGCCACTACGTCACGCGCTTGTTGGATTCGGACTATGAGGTGCTGGCGGTCGCGGATGGAGAGGCCGCGTTGCGGGCGGTGCGAGACACGCGGCCGGACCTGGTGCTCTCGGACGTCATGATGCCAAAACTCGACGGGTTCGGTTTGCTCAAGGAACTGCGTTCCAATCCGGCGACCGCGGCGCTACCCATCATTCTGCTGTCGGCTCGTGCGGGTCAGGAGGCCGTCGTCGAGGGTTTGGACGCAGGTGCCGACGATTACCTCCTCAAGCCGTTCTCGGCACGCGAGTTGCTCGCTCGAGTGTCCGGCGCCCTCGCGCTCGCGCGCCTGCGCAGCGAAGTCGCCGAGCGGCTGCGCATCAGCGACGAGCGATTTCGGTCGATTCAGGATACGAGTCCGGATGGCTTCCATTTGCTCGAAGGGGTTCGAGGGCCTTGCGGAAAAATCATCGACTTCGTGTGGACCTATGCGAACCAAGCCGCGCTCAGGCTGGCGGGGCGGGACGGCGAAGAGTTGGTGGGAAGACGCCTGCTCGACCTACAGCCCGGCAACAAGACCTTGGGCTTGTTCGATCGCTACGTTCAGGTCGTCGACACCGGCGAGCCCTGGGTGGAGGAGATCCTGTACGATCTCGATGGTCTGCATAAATTCATGCGCCTCGCGATTGCGCGTGTCGGCGACGGCGTGGCGATTTCGGCCGTCGATTTATCGGCACGGTGGCGCGCCGAAGAGGCGCTGAAGGAGGCCGACCGGCAAAAGGATGAATTCCTCGCCATGCTGGCGCACGAATTGCGCAATCCCCTGGCGCCGATCGCGAATGCCGTCGAGTTCCTGTCGCGCGCTCTACCCGTCGAATCCCGGCCGATCGCCGCACTCACGATGGCGAAACGTCAGGTGCTGCAGCTCAAACGCCTCGTCGACGATCTGCTCGACGTTTCGCGGATCACGCAGGGTCGGATCGAGCTCAAACGCGAACCCCTCAATCTGTCGAAGGTCATCACCCAGGCCGTCGAAGCCGCCGAACCGTTTGCGCGTGACAAGCAGCAGCGCGTCCTCGTGACCCATACCGCCGGTGACCTGCGTGTCGCGGCGGACCCCGCAAGGCTGATGCAATGCATCGTCAACGTGCTGTCGAATTCGATGAAGTACACGGATCCCGATGGAGAGATTCGCGTCACGACGCGTCTGGAGGGCGCGACCGTCGTCATTGCGATTGCGGACACGGGTGTCGGGATGGCACCAGAACTCGTGCCACGGGTCTTCGATTTGTTCGTGCAGGGCGACCGAACGCTCGACCGGTCGCAAGGGGGCCTCGGGGTCGGTCTCGCCGTCGTGCGGCGGCTCATCGAGATGCACGAGGGCACTGTGTCGGCCCGCAGCGCGGGCCTCGGCCAGGGCACGACGATCGAATTGAGGTTGCCCGTGATCGGGGCGGAACGCGACCGCGAGCAGGCGCTTGCGCCGCCGGCGGCCGTCTCGCGCCGTGTTCTGGTCGTCGATGACAATCGGGACTCTGCCGACAGCCTCGCGATGCTGCTCGAGATGGAGGGCCATGACGCGAGCACGGCATACTCCGCGCGCGAAGCGCTCGAGCGGGCCGAGGCGCTCAAGCCGCAGATCATTTTGCTCGACATCGGTCTGCCGGAGATCGACGGTTACGAGGTGGCGCGGCGGCTGCGCAAACTCGAGGCGCTCGATCGCACCTATTTGATCGCGCTCACTGGCTACGGACAGGCCGAGGACCGCAAGCGCGCGCGCAATGCCGGCTTCGACGAGCACATGATCAAACCTGCCGACCTCGAAAGGCTGCGGTCCGCGCTTGCAGCGACACCCGGCAACGTGCGGGATGGTTCGGATCGGGCCGGCAGGATCTCTCCAAGGTGACGGCCGGTCAGTTGGAACAGCACACGCAACTGGTGCTGCACCTTGCCCCCGATCGTCATATAGTAGTGGCATAACGAGGAGAGGGGATGCACATCCGCAAGCTGCTGCCGTGGGCGACCCTGTCGCTCGCGCTGGTTGTCATTTGGTCGTCGTCGGCGCGGACCGAAGCCGCGGGCGCCGAAGGGGCCGATCCCTTGGTGGCGATGTTCACCTGGTGGAATGCCGCCTATTTGCAGCCGGGCGGCTTCACGGCCCAGGCCTTCGGGCATTACTTTACGCCGGATGCCGTCATGCGCATCAACGGCAAGGATCGATGCAAAGGTCTCGAGGATCTCGCCCGGCATTTTCGCAAGATCCAAGCACAGACCGAAATGGTCGCGATCGAATTGCCGTTCATCGATGAGTTCACGTCTGCGGACGGCGCCAGGATTTTCACGCATCACATCGTCCGCGCCCGGGAACACGGCAAGGACAGCCGCGAGCGGGTCATGGGCTACGCGACGATCGAGAACGGGAAAATTGCCTTGATCAACTTCGTGAGCGTACCTGAATAGCAGCATGGCCCGATCGGCCGTGGAGGAGACCTGGATGACCGTCGAAAGCCGATTCGAACTCCGTGATCGCGCCGTGGGGATTCTATGCGCGTGCGGGGCGGCGATCGCACTCGGGGGTGCCGGCGCAGGGCGCGTCCTCGGCGCCGACAGCGCCGCCGCCGCCTCGGGGGATGGCTTGGAGGAGATCACCGTGACGGCCGAACGTCGCGAGGAGAGCGCCCGAAACGTGCCAATCAGCCTGACGGTTTTCACGGCGGAGCAGATCGAGCAGCAGAACTTCCAGGGTGTCGAAAGTTATTTCGCCGAGACCCCCAACGTCAGTTTCACGTCCCAGGGTACGCGCGACCGCAAGCAACTCGCGCTGCGCGGCATCAGCGACCAACTCTCGCCCGACAACAACATCCGCGAGGGCAGTTTCGGCTTCTACATCGACGACTTCAGCGTTGCCCAGGGCACGTCGAATCCTGAAATCGTCGATATCGACCGCATCGAAATATTGCGCGGTCCGCAGGGAACCTACTTCGGCCGCAACTCGGTCGGCGGGGCCATCAACATCACGACCAAACAGCCGACGAACGATTTCTTCGCGGAAGGCAGCCTGCAATACTCCCGATTCAACACGTACGACGGCTACGGAATACTGAATCTGCCGCTCATCGATCACGTGCTCGCCGTCCGCTTGGTGGGACGCGAAGAGAAGAGCGACGGCAACATCCGCAACATCAATCCGATCGGCGGCGGCGACGACAGCAAATACACCTACGGCAAGATCATCCTTCGCTTTACGCCGACCGACGAACTCACGATCGACACGACCGGAGAGGCATCCAGCGAACGGGTCGGCGAGCGCAACGGCGTGCCCTCGGGGGTGCTCGGCGATTTCTCCGCGAGCGTCCTGTACGGAGGCCCACCGTTCAACGGCCACGCGATACCCGATGGTGTGGGTTTCTACCCGAATAATACCAGCGACGTGAACTTCAACCGTCCGCAGAACGACGGCACGCATTTCAATTACGTCACGAATCGGATCAAGTATGACGCCGGCGAGTTCACGGTGACGAACGTCATCGGGTTTCTCTACTCGAATGAATTCGAAGGCGGCGACATCGATGGATCGAGTCTGGATTTCTTCTACGAACAGGAGTCCATCAAGCGCAGTTCGTTGAGCGAGGAGTTGCGCATTCAGTCCAAGCCCGGAGGGCGGCTCGACTGGACCGGCGGCATCTACTACGGGCACGACTATGGCCACGTCAACCAGTACACGTATGCCGGCTCCGCAGGCGCCGCACTCTTCGGCGTTCCGAACGGATTCGAATTGACCTCGTCCTTGGGCGATTCCTCCGACTTGACCCTCGGAGTCTTCGGCGAGGGGGTCTGGCACATCGATCCCGCGCTGTCCCTCACGATCGGCGCCCGATTCACGCACGAGAGAGTCGGCAATGACGGCTACAACACGTCGGGCGCGCAAGTGCTCAACTACGTCAACGGCACGGCGAGTTTCAACAACTTCTCGCCGCGCCTGACGCTGCTGTACGCCGCGACCGATCTGACCAATCTGTACGCCACGATTTCGCGCGGCTTCAAGGCCGGCGGCATCGAGGCCCAACCGGTCGCCGCCGGCGGCAACCAGGTCTACAAGCCCGAGACCCTGACCAACTACGAGTTGGGGGTCAAGACCGAATCCGGCGACAAGCGCCTGCGTCTCGATGCCGACGTGTTCTACATGGATTGGAAGGACATCCAGGCGGATTATTCGATCGGCGTTCTCGGTCCCGGCAATAGCGGTGTGTCCTTCATCACCGGGATTTCGAATGCCGCCTCGGCGCGCAGTTACGGCTTCGAAACCGAGGCCACGGCGCTCGTCGCCGAGGGTCTGACGGTCGGCGCCGGCGCGGGCTACGACCGTGCGACCTATGGCACCTACAACGATGCGCAGACCGGCACCGGTGCATCCGCCAGCCTCACGGGTGCAACGCTGCCGAATTCGCCCAAGTGGACCTTGCACGCGGACAGCCAGTACACACGGAAGTTCTCCGCCGATGCCTCGGGCTTCCTGCGGCTCGAGTGGTATTACAAGGGCGGCATCATCCCGGACCAGAATTCCGAGTTTCACACCGGGTTCCCATGGGATGTACCGGCCTTCAACATCTGGACGCTGCGCGCGGGCTATAACGGCGGCAATTGGAGTGTGACGGCGTTCGATGAGAATCTGCTGAACACGAAGTACTACACGAATGCCTACGAGAAGGCGTTCGTGACGGGCATGTTCATCGAACCCGGCTATAGGAACATCGGCGTTCGCTTGACGGTGCGAACGAAGTAATTCCGTGCGCAGCCGGGTCATCGCGTGCCTGATGGCGTTCGCTCCGCTCGTGTGCCTGGGCGCACCGCCGGGTGCCGGTCCGCACGTGACGGCCCTCGTCGGCGGTACGCTCGTGCCGACCGACGGAACCGCGGAGATCGCGGACTCCATCGTCATCGTCACCGGCGATCGGATCACTCGCGTCGGCCGCGGCGACGCGGTCCCGATCCCGCCCGGCGCCAAAGTCATCGCGATGCAGGGCAGGTGGCTGATCCCCGGTCTCATGAACATGCACGTGCATCTGGGCCTCAAACTGCCCGGCGCGGCGGGCGATGCGCTCGCGACCGAGACCGACACCGAGGAAGTGCTGCGCATGGCGGGCAACGCCCGATTGTCGCTGCAAGCCGGCGTCACGACGCTGCGACTCGTGGGCGAGGACCACGGGACGGACTTCGCGCTGCGCAAGGCGATCGAACAGGGCGAACTCGTCGGGCCGCGTATCAAGACCTCCGGCGAGGTCATCGTGCCGACGGGCGGACACGGGTCCCTCGAAGCCGATGGTCCCTACGGTTTTGCGCATCTCGCGCGCGAGCAAATCAAGAGCGGGGCCGATTGGATCAAGATCGCCATTTCGGGCGGCATCTCCGACACGCGCGGCAGCGTCTCGGCGGCGCCCATGACCGACGAGGAAATGTCGATCCTCATCGAGGTCGCGCACCGCAACGGCATCAAGGTCACGGCGCACAACGGTTCGAACGAGGCGGCGCGGCAGGCGCTGCGCTTCGGTATCGACGGCTTCGAGCACGGCTATCACCTGGACGTCGGCATCTTGAAAGATATGAAGGCCAAGGGCGTCTGGCTCGTGCCGACCATCGTCGTGACCCAGCCCGGTGCGCTGGAGTTCTATCAAAAAATCGGCTCCCCGCCGTGGTATCTCGAGCGGGTCAAGATCACCGGCGCCGACCATTGGGCCATGCTGCAGAATGCCATCAAGTTCGGCGTGAACATCGCGCTCGGGACGGATCAGTTTCCGTTCGAGCCCAACGACGGCACGACCGCGACGGTGGCGGAGGCGGAACTTTACGTGAAGGCCGGGATGACACCGCTGCAGGCGCTGCAGTCCGCGACCTCGCGAGCGGCGCTGATGCTCGGCATGGACGGCGATCTCGGCGGCCTGACCGCCGGTAAATGGGCCGACATCGTGGCTCTCGAAGCGGATCCACTTGCCGATATCCGCGCGCTGCGGACGATCGACTTCGTCATGAAGGGCGGCATTGTCATACGCGACGACGCCCGGGACTAGAGTCGCCGCTCACGCGGGAATCCGGCGGCAGATGCCGCCACCAATCACCAGTACCTGGGCCCCCCCCGCCACGATGTGGCGGAATTCGGCCGTCTCCGGGCTCGAGGGCTCGTCGGCAATCCGGAACAGATGCTCGCCGATACGGGCTAAGAGCTGGTCGCCGTCGACCCAGAGTCGTCCGCGGCGCACGACGATCCGGTAAGTGCCGATCCATGGATCGTTACTGCTATAGGTGCCGGCGTAGACCGCAAGGTCGGGGGCGTTCGGTGCGTCCGCGGGGCTGGAATCGCGGCCGTGCGCATACCAGTCTGGCCCATGTGCCAATTCAACGACCGGGGCGCTGAGCGCACCGCTCTTCTCGGTGATTGCGCCCCGGCCGAACAACAGCGGATACAGCGCGAAACGCGGGTGGTCGGCAATGAAGCGATCGGGCTTGTCGGGCTGCAGCGGGATCGTCTCGCCATCCGCAACGAGGGAGAGACGGCCGCCGTCCACGTCGACCTCGAGCACACGACCGTCCGGTGCCCGATAGGACCCGGCGTAATCGCCGGGCCTCGCGATCAAGGCGGCTGCGTCGGCGGGCGGGGGCGCGGGCGCCGCGGCATGTTCTTGTGCGGCCCGCAGAAGCCGGACGGCGTACTCGGCGACCGGGTTGGGCCGAAAACCGAGCATCGCGTTGATCGAAGCGAACGCGCCCACGCCCGCGTCGAGATCGAGATGCATCGAAGACATGAACGACACCATGCCGCCCGTGTGCCGCAGGCGGCGGTGGCCGTCGAGCGTGTCGACGGCGATACCGTAGCCGTAGCTCGCGCCAGGGCCGAACTCGTCGGCCGCAATGTGGGCGCTCGACATCTGGCGAAAACCGGCCTCGGAGACGACCCGCCCCCGAGGGCCGGTACCGCCGCGCAGCAGCGCGGTCATATACCGCGCCATGTCGGTCGGTGTCGATGCGATCGAACCCGACGCGCGGGAATAAGTCAGGATACCCGCCGGCGCCAACGGTCCCTGCCGCGGGTAGGGCCGGTCGTCATGCAGCGGCACATAGCTCTGGACGATCCGCGCCCGGTCCGCGCTGCCGATCAGCGGAACGGTGTCCGTCATGCCGAGCGGCGCCAGGATGCGCCTCACGACGGCCTCACCCCAAGTCACCCGATCAAGGGATTCGACGAGCATGCCGAGGGTCGCAAAACCCCAATTGGAATAATGGAATTGACTGCCGGGGAGGAACGACTGGCGCACCCGCCCGTTCGCGTCGTCCGGGAGCACCTCGGCATCGGATGGCATCCCCGAAGAGTGGGTCAGCAGATGATGAATTAGAATCTCGCCGTAGTCCGTCTCGATCGGCAGCCACGGCAGGTACTTCGTCACGGGGTGCTGCACGTCGAGCCTGCCCTCGTCCTGCAATTGAAGGACCACAATGGCCGTGAACGACTTCGTGATCGAACCGATCTCGAAGCGATGACGGCCATTGACCGGGACATGCGCCGCAAGGTCCGCAAACCCGAAGGTAGCCGTTTCGGCGAGTCCTCTGAGGTCCGCGAGCGCCAGCGTGAGTCCGGGCGCATTCATCGCGCGCATGTAGTCTGCGATGAATCGCCGCAAGGCGGACGGAACCGCCGATCCCGCGGGCGATCCCACCCCCGCACCCGCACCCGCACCCGCACCCGCACCGGCCGCCAATTCCGTCCGGCCCAATGAGGGCGCAGATACTTCGGCCGCCGCGGCGGTCGACAACGACAAGAACTCCCGGCGGCTCCACGGCATCGAGTGACCCCCTGAACGTCGCAGCCGACACAAGGGAGAAGGGTAGCAACTTTTGCCGCCTACATCTCCGTGACGTCGATCCGGTTGTCGTCGGCGATTCGATCGATCCACAGCAGGCGGTTGTACAGGAATACACCCGGGGAGTAGCCGGAGAAATCGAGCGGCAGCAGTTGCGTGTTCTTCTCGAACACCGTCCAGTAGCGCGTCACGGAGTCGACCATGCGCAGGCCGATGGGATCGAGGATCCCGGACCAGAAATGCTCGAGCGAGCGCGTCGCCGAGAACACGGTCAAGCCGATCAGATACACCATGAACAGGGCGACGCCCAGCAGATAGACGATGAAGATTCGGCGCGTCAGCGCGGCAACCGCGAAAAACAGCGCACCCAGGCAAAAAATCTGCACGATGACGATCAGCAGGAAGGGCTGAAAGTTGGCCCATGCGCCGTTGGGCCCGATGCGGGTACGGTCCGCTCAGGGAGCGAAGGTGCCGAGCCAGGTTCCCCACAGCAGTCCGGAGAATGCGAATACGGTCGTCATGAAGGAGCCGGCCCAACGGCCGCCCAAGTAGGCGAACCGCGAGATCGGCTTGGTGAACAGAATCTGATAGGTGTCGCGCTGGAAATCGCGCAATATCGACGTGCCGAAGATCGCCGCAATCACGATCACGCCGAAGAGGCAGGCGAGGCAGTCCGTCAGCGTGTTGGCAAAGGGGCCGTTGAGGAGCACCTTGCCGTTTGCTGCGCCGACCGGCCCGAAACTCTCGGAGGCGACGCAAAAGAACGAAAACGCCAGCCACAGCACGAAGTAAACGTAGGTCGACGGGCTTTTGGCCCGCAAGCGCAACTCGAAGCGGAGGAACTCGAAGAACATGCGAATGGTTTCCCTAGGACTGCACGACGTCAGTGCCTGGATTGGCGCGATAAATTCAGGAAATACACGTCCTCGAGGCCGGAGGGAACGCGCTCGAAGCCCGCATCGGTGGCGACGATGCGCGTGGAGAGGATCACGGTGACGTCGCGGCCGATCGAGGCGAGCAGATTGAGGAACCGGTTGCGTTCGGTCGGATCGAGGCCGGCGGTGGGCTCATCGACGATGATCAGGCGGGGATTCGCGAGCAGGGCCTGGGCGATGCCGAAGCGCTGCTTCATGCCTCCGGAATAGGTGGATAGCGCCTTCTTGCGCGCCTCCCAGAGGTTCGTCTGCTCCAGCAGAGCTTCGACGATCGCCTTGCGCTCGCCGGTGCCGGTGATCCCCTTGAGCGTCGCGAGATGATCGAGCATGTCGAGGGCGGAGAGTTTCGGGTACACACCGAACTCCTGGGGCAGGTAGCCGAGAACCTTGCGGACTTCGTTCTTCTGGCGCAGTACGTCGATCCCGTCCAGGTCGATGCTGCCCGAGTCCGGGTCCTGCAACGTCGCGATCGTACGCATCAGCGAACTCTTGCCGGCACCGTTCGGGCCCAACAAGCCGAACAGGTTGTTGCCGATCGTCAGGGACAGGTCGTTGAGCGCTCGAACGCCGTTCGGGTAGGTCTTCGACAAGTGCGAAATCCGTAAGGTCATCGGTTGGTCTCCCGGCCGGTTGCGTTGTTCATCCCGCGTCCAGAACACGGCAGCCACAGGAAAGTTGCAGACTCCCCCGCATCGGTGCGATTCGAGCATGGACGAGAAGACCCTGTCGATCTTCGCGGGTAGAGACGACGATCCGGGCGTTTACTACGTGTTCAATCGCGACTCCAAGCAGTTGCATACCTTTCTGGTCGCGCGCGGTCCCTTGGAGGGCATTGCCTTCACCGCCGTAGCATTCGTCCGGCGTTGGAGCGAGAATCCCGGCCATGGCCGGCGCATCCGCATCGACCGC
>Ga0302320_10003002_pt1 | contig 39309 bp, 33 predicted proteins | sample Bog_T0_3_FD_202130 | JGI IMG/M metagenome (GOLD analysis project Ga0302320, IMG submission 202130) | Peat permafrost microbial communities from Stordalen Mire near Abisko, Sweden - Bog_T0_3 | ecosystem: Environmental > Terrestrial > Soil > Wetlands > Peat | place: Sweden: Abisko, Stordalen Mire... | reverse complement strand
ACGGCCACGCCCAGGTTTCTCGATCCCACAACCTTCCGCGTGGTGCGGAGCGTGGAGGTGAAGGACCATGGCGCGCCGGTGACGCAATTGAACGAGCTGGAGTTTGTCCACGGCGAGATCTACGCCAACATCTGGCACTCCGACCGGATTGCCCGCATCTCCGAGGCTACCGGGAGGGTGATGGGATGGATCGATCTGCGCGGCCTGCTGCCGGAGAGTGAGCGTTCCAGCCCGGAAGCGGTGTTGAATGGGATCGCCTACGACGCCGCGCACGACCGGCTGTTCGTGACGGGGAAGCTTTGGCCCAAGCTGTTCGAGATCCGGGTAATTCCGGAAGCGGCAAAGACCGTTCCCTCCCGCCGCCGCCAGGCGCAAATTGGGACCGCCGGCTTGCAATAGCGCCGCAGGCAGATGCTCCGCATAGCTCTCCCGCGTATACTTCTGTCCGTGCAAGCTCCTGACGCAACAATGCTCTCTTGGACGCAGAACGCGGCCATGCTTACCGTTGTGCTGGCCTTTGCCGGTTATCTTGTTACCTTCATGAGCGCGCGGATGGTGGCGCGGCGGCGGGACAAGTTGGAACTGGTGAACAGGCGGCTGAACGAGTTTTATGGACCGCTCTACGTGGCTTCGCAGGCGGGCAACATTGCCTACCGGTCTCTGCTGAAAAAGCAGGGCAAGACGCAGAGCTTTCCGATTCTGGACTCGGAGATGAAGGAGTGGGTTCTGTGGATGAAGACCATCTTCATGCCACTCAATAATGTCCGGGAGAAGATCATTATCGAGAAGGCGCACCTGATCGTCGAGGAGCAGATGCCGCATTGCCTGCTGGACTTTGTGACCCACGTTGTGGGATACAAGGCGGTGCTGGCCAAGTGGGCGGAGGGCGACTACAGCGAGCGGCGATCGACCATCGGCTGGCCGCCGGAGTTTGACGCCTACGTGGAGCGGTCGTATGCCGCGCTGAAGGCGGAGCAGACGCGGCTGCTGCATGGCGTAGCTTCGCGGGTGTACCGGCGGGTGGTGAGGCGCAAGCGCGGATAGGCAGGCTTAGGGCGTAGCCCGGCGCACTGTCCCCGCATATCCCAGGCGCGTGCAACCGCTGAAGAGAAAATTAATGCCCACCAGCGTGCCGATGACCCAGGCGGAGCCGGAAGGCCAACTGAGCAGGATCATCAAGCCCAGCAAGAAGGTGAAAAAGCCGTCGAAGAGCATCCAGCGCGCGCCGGGCAGGGTGCGCAGGCTGAACCAGGCAAAAATCTGCATCAAGCCTTCGGCGAAGAGGATGACGGCCAGCACCAGGGTGAGCGCAATCAGGCTTACGGGTGGGTGGAGAGCCAGGTACAGTCCGCCCACGATATATACGATGCCGAGAAGCAGGCGCCAAAGAAATCCGGCCACGCCGCGCGCGCAGAACGCATAGACCAGGTGCGCCAATCCGGTGAGAAAGATGAGCCAACTGACGAAGATGGACACGCCGATGCCCGCCGCCAGGGGCAAGGCGATGGCCAGAAGACCCATGACGATCATGAAGACAGACGTTCCGATAAAAAGGCCGGTGAAGCGCTTCCAGGTTCCCTGTAGAAGTTCCAGACTCATGTCCCCTCCGGGTGAATTGCTATGCGGGAGCAATGATGAGCTTCGGCGGGGGACGTCGTCAACTGACTCTGACGGGTCTGTGAATTCACCGGCCGGCTGCCCATCCTTGCGGCCTTATTCTGCCGCAAGGGTGGGATACCACAAAGGCCCGCTCTAACTCAGTATCTGTAACTCTCTGCCTTGTAGGGACCTTCGACCGGCACGCCGAGATAATCGGCCTGACGCTTCGAGAGGGTGGTCAGCTTGACGCCGATCTTCTCCAGGTGCAGGCGGGCTACTTCTTCGTCGAGCTTTTTGGGCAGGACGTAGACGCCGATCTTGTAGCTGTCTTTCTTTTCCCACAGGTCAAGCTGGGCCAGCGTCTGGTTGGCGAAGCTGTTGCTCATCACAAAGCTCGGATGGCCGGTGGCGCAGCCGAGATTGACCAGCCGGCCCTCGGCGAGGATGAAGATGGTGTTGCCGGTGGGGAAGGTGTACGTGTCGACCTGGGGCTTGATGTTGAGCTTGGTCACGCCCTTCTCCGCGTTGAGGCGGTCCATCTGGATCTCGTTGTCGAAGTGGCCGATGTTGCAGACGATGGCCTGGTCTTTCATCCGCTTCATGTGGTCGAGGGTGACGATGTCGACGTTGCCGGTGCAGGTGACGTAGATGTCGCCGCGGCCGAGGGTGTCTTCAATGGTGGTGACCTCGAAGCCTTCCATGGCGGCCTGGAGCGCGTTGATGGGATCGACCTCAGTGACGATCACGCGCGCGCCCATGCCGCGCAGCGAGTGAGAGCAGCCCTTGCCCACGTCGCCATAGCCGCAAACCACCGCGACCTTGCCGGCGACCATCACATCGGTCGCGCGCTTGATGCCGTCGGCCAGCGACTCGCGGCAGCCGTAGAGGTTATCGAACTTCGACTTGGTCACCGAGTCATTGACGTTGATGGCGGGGACGAGAAGCTTGCCCTGCTCCATCATTTTGTAAAGCCGGTGGACGCCGGTGGTGGTTTCTTCCGAGACGCCGCGCCATGCCTTGACCACCTTGTGCCAGTGCTGCGGGTCTTCGGCGTAGACCTTCTTGAGCAGGTCCTTGATGACTTGCTCTTCGTGACTCTCAGAGGGTCCGTGGACCCACTTGTCGCCGTCTTCGAGGTCGTAGCCCTTGTGGATGAGCAGGGTGACGTCGCCGCCGTCGTCGACGACCAGCTCGGGCCCCTTGCCGCCCTTGTGATTCAGCGCCTGGTAGGTGCACCACCAGTATTCTTCCAGCGACTCGCCCTTCCACGCGAAGACCGGAACGCCGGTGGCGGCGATGGCCGCGGCGGCGTGATCCTGGGTGGAGAAGATGTTGCAGCTTGCCCAGCGGACCTCGGCGCCCAGACTGGTCAGAGTCTCAATCAGCACCGCGGTCTGAATGGTCATGTGCAGCGAGCCGGTGATGCGCACGCCGGCCAGCGGCTTTTTGGCCGCATGCTTGTTGCGGATGGCCATCAGGCCGGGCATCTCGTGCTCGGCGATGTTGATTTCTTTGCGCCCCCAGTCGGCCAGGGACATGTCGGCTACTTTGTAGCCCAATTCTGAGGTTTCCAATGTTGAAGTTGCCATCCGATTTCTCCTTATATCGTCACATCGTGATATGTTGATATGTATCAGAATCGGAGTGGGGAGTCAATCCGGAAGATGCCGTCCATCGTAAAAACCCTGCGTGCCGCCGCCGACCCCAACCGGCTGAGGATTCTGCTGCTGCTGAGCGGTGAGGAACTCTCCGTGGCGGAGTTGCAGGAGATTCTGGCCATGGGGCAGAGCACCATCTCGACGCATCTGTCGCAGTTGAAGCAGGCGGGGTTGGTGGAAGACCGGCGAACGGGCAAGAGCAGCTTTTACCGCGCCACCACCTCCGGTGGGGGTGGCGTTTTGGACGAGATTCTCGGCCGAGCCAGGCATGAGATCCCCGAGGCCGCCGCGGATCAGGCGGCGATGCGGCTGGTGGTGCGTAAGCGGCAGGACAAGATGCGCAGCTTTTTTGACAGCGTGGCGGGACGGCTGGGGCGGGACTATGTGCCGGGCCAGTCGTGGAAGGGCGTGGCCGAGGCGCTGCTGCGGCTGATGCCGCCCATGGTGATTGCCGACCTGGGCACGGGCGACGGCACCTTTGCGCTGCTGCTGGCCGAGCGGGCAACCAAGGTGATCGCCGTGGACACCTCGGCCAAGATGATCGAGTTTGGGCGCGACCAGGCGCTGCGGCACGGCGTGGCGAATGTTGAGTTCCGGCTGGGCGACATGGAAGAGCTGCCCATCGGCGCGGCGGAAGTGGACCTGGTGTTTTTCTCGCAATCGCTGCACCACGCGCTGCACCCCGAGCGCGCCGTGGCCGAGGCGGCGCGGATTCTGCTCCCCGGCGGGCGGATTGCGATTCTCGACCTGGTGAAGCACCGGTTCGAAGAAGCGCGCGAGCTTTACGCCGACGAGTGGCTGGGCTTCAGCGAGGCGGAGTTGGAGACGATGCTCGAAAAGGCGGGGTTCCGCGATGTGCAGACTTCCGTGGTGCACAAGGAGCCGGAGACGCCGCAGTTTCAGACGCTGCTGGCGGTGGGGGACAAGGCGAGCTAAGGCTTGGCGCTTTCCGCTTCGAGAAGTTGGCGCTTGCGTTCTACGCCCCAGCGATAGCCGGTGGGGGAGCCGGTGACGCCGACGACGCGGTGACAGGGGACGACGACGGCGATGCGATTGGTGGCGCAGGCGCGGGCGACGGCGCGGGTGGATTTCGGGATGCCCATTTCGCGGGCAAGCTGGCTGTAGGTGCGCGTCTGGCCGCGCGGGATGGCGCGGAGGGCTTGCCAGACTTTCAGTTGGAAGGCCGTGCCGCGCATGTCCAGCTCCACCACCTGCGGTGGGGCTGACCCTTTGGATGAGGTTGTCTGGCCGGAGACGGTTTGTAGCGCCGCGTCGACCATGGTTGCCAGCGAGGGATCGCGCTTGAGCGTAGCGAAGGGGAACTCTTCGCGGAGGGTGGCTTCGGCCTCAGCCTTGGTGGCGGCAAGGGCAAGCCAGCAGAGGCCGCGGGCTGTTGAACCAACAATCACCCAGCCAAAAGGGGAAGGGGCGGAAGCCCAGGCGATCTGTTCCCCTTTGCCGCCTTTGGCGAAGCGGGCAGGCGTCATGCCGAGTTGGGAGCCTTCGTAGGCGCGGCTGGACGAGCCGAATCCGGCGTTGTAGATGGCGTTGGTCACGGTGTCTCCTTGTTTGAGGGCGGCGCGCAGGCTGCCGGCGCGGAGGGCGCGCTGGTATTGGAGCGGGCTGACGCCGAGTTGCTGCTTGAAGAGGCGCTGCACGGTGAAGGGGCTGAGGCGCACCAGGCGGCCGAGTTCGGCGAGCGGGACGGCGCGGTCGGCGTTGGCTTCGATATGGGCGCGGACCTTGTGGATGGGGTCGGCGGGGGCAGCGAGAGGGCGGCAACGGAGGCAGGGGCGAAAGCCGGCGGCCTGGGCTGCGGCGGCAGTGGGGAAGAAGCGGACGTTGGCGCGGAGGGGACGGCGGCTGGAGCATGCGGGGCGGCAGAAGACGCCGGTGGTCGAGACGCCGTAGAAGAACTGGGCGGCGGGGTCGCGGCGGAGGAGTTGCTGCCAGGCGGTTTCCGGGTCGAGGGCTAGCCGGTCGTTCGGCGCGGATTGGGCTTTGTTGCTCACGAGAACCATGGTCGCCGATGGGTGGGCTGCGGCGCTATCCGGTTCTTGCGGGTAATTCGGAATTATTGGGGTCCCGTGGCCGGGGTGGAAAAGACCCCACACATGGAGGTTGGTGGTATCCCACCCTAGCGACAAAAGCAAAAACGTCGCAAGGGTGGGGCACCCAGCTTGTGTGGAAGAACTACCTCTAACTCCTCCCGGACTCTATCAGCAAGGCCTCTGCCCTTGCCAAATCCTCTTCCGTGTCCACGCCGATGGTGTCGCGGGGGGCGTTGGCTACGTAGAGGGCGATGTTGTTTTCTAACAGGCGGAGCTGTTCGAGCTTCTCCAGTCCCTCCAGGGGCGAGGGTGGGAGGGCGGCGAAGCGCTCCAAAGCTGCCTTGCGGTAGGCGTAGATGCCGAGGTGTTTGCGGTAGCCGGTGAAGCCGGTCTGGTCGCGGTCAAACGGAATTGTGGCGCGGGAGAAGTAGAGGGCGCGACCGTCGAGGGCGGTGACTACTTTGACGGCGTTGGGGTTGGCGATCTCGTGGGGCGGGCAGCGGACGGAGAGCGTGGCCACTTCGACTTCGGGGCGGTCGAAGAGGGCGAGAAGCGGTGGGAAAAAGTCGGGGGTAAGGGTGGGCTCGTCGCCTTGGATGTTGACGTAGATGTCGGCGTCGATTTGGCGGGCGACTTCTCTCACCCTATCTGACCCGCTGGGGCACTGGGGCGAGGTGAGGACGACGGGGATCGCGCGCTGGCGGCAGACGGAGGCTACTTCTTCCGAGTCGGTGGCGACGAGAACGGGGTCCATGAGGCCGCTGGCGTGGGCGGCGCGCCAGACCCACTCCACCATGGGGCGGCCGGCGATGAGCCGCAGAACCTTGCGGGTGAGGCGGGTGGAACTGAGACGCGCCGGGATGACCGCGGCGATGCGCAACGTACTCATGGTGGCGAGTTTACTAGAGTGGGTGGGGGAGACGGGCCGATGGAGAGTTGCGGGTTCCCACCGTTGCCGCAAAAACAAAGACGCGTCAAGGATGGGGCACCCGGCATTCGTGGCGGGAGGTTTGACCTTCATTCCGAGCGTCCGTATCATGGAGGAGGCGCGCAGCTGTTGTCCGCGCCCACGTGCAACGGGTCTTCGCGGCCCGTGTTTTGCTCCGGCGGGGTAGCTCAGATGGTTAGAGCGACGGATTCATAACCCGTAGGTCGGCAGTTCGATCCTGCCTCCCGCCACCAATTTTCTTCTTTGGAATGAGCGTTTTAGAAAGCCAGTAGCTTACCACCCCAAAAACGCTCACCCGTGATCCACCCGTGATTGCTACTGCACCACATCCGTAGAGGGCTTCGTTGGTGGAGCGAAAAATGCGGAAAGCATTTCCCCTTGGGCGTCCGGCCCAACAGCAGGGGAGCAATGGGAATGCTGTCCAGAAGCCGAGTACGTTCACGCTTAACAACTCCATCATTAATGCTTCCTATACGACTGCTGCTCCGGGAATGATCCTCGGTGGAATTATTGGCGAAGCGATTGAACCTGTGGGTGGTGGAGTCGTTGGCGCTCTTCTTGGAAGCACAATCGGGGTCGGTGGCAGTGCTTCCTATGTGCCAGGGTCAGATTCAACGTACATTGGGGCAACTTTGACTTTTACTCCGCGCTTGCTCGGCGGCGAAGGCGGCAATATAAGCTGGCAGTTCGCGTCGAATTCCTTCAAGGCTGACAACATCGCAAGCGGCTTCAGCTTCTCTGGCAACGTGCAGCCCACTCTGCTAGGTGCCGCAGGAAGTTGGTCGCCTGGGAACGGATGGGCTGCTGGACCTTCTGTCGGAACTCGCGTGCCTGTCTCAGTTGGGGTCTCTTACAACTTCAACTTCTCGTCTATTACGAGGCCCATTGAGCACTGGATATCGAGTCTTTTCCAATGAGCATCGAGCGAGTATTTACCCAGTTTGCAGTCATCGGACAGGAGGTCTCCAAATGATCTGGAAAGTCATTGTTGTCCTGCTGCTTTTGTACGTCACTGTCGCAATCGTTATTAACGGATTGCTCATGTTCGTTTCGCCGAGAGCGTGGTTTCGTCTGCCGCGTGGACTCAAAGTGAGCGGCAGTCTTCCGGCTGGAAGGTATTCGAGCGGGTGGGGGGCTATCGAGGTTCGCGCAGCAGGAGCGGCGGTTCTCGGCTTGATGGCATACATGTTCCGTCGTTTATTCGGTGGCAGTCACGAGGAAATGCCGCCCCTAAAAATCCTGCAAAAGCAGAATACTCTGCATTGGATCGCTCCCGTTTTCATGTGGATTCTGATTTTTGGTCTGACGATCAATGGTCTCTTCATGCTGATCTCGCCTAATGCGTGGTTTCATCTACCGTGGTGGATAAGGGGCAGACCAGGCTTCGCAGAAAGAGTACTGGCACACGGATGGGGTATCGTATTCTTACGATGCGCTGGAGCTGTACTTGTTTCAGCAGCAGTCCTTTTTACGTACGCCTACCTTTCCAGTCTTTGAAGGGGGGAGTTCCGCTTCGGAACCGGCAGCGATTGATGATATGACCTCAACACTTGGCCCAACAGCAGAACAATACTGGCAACGCCGTCCAGAAGCCTGATCACTTTACTTTTGACCCTACATTACCCGCTTCTGTCAAAGTGGTAGGTCAGGCAGGTTCGCTCAATGGTGCCCCTGATGCGAACCATCCTATGCCCGGAGTAGCAGCAGTAAGTGGAAATCTGTTCAGCGAACAGATCGTTGGTTTGACTGGGCAGCCAGCTCAAGGAAACTTCACTACAACTGAACACATACAGCCAATGCTCGGTAACATTCACAGCCCTTCAGTGACAAGCGGCGCGTTGCATGGGGCAAATCTTGTGGACTTCATCGGATTCACGAGCAAGAGTAGTTCGTTCGGAAACGCCAATCTATACAACTTGGGGTCTTCCGGGTTTGTAGTGGGTAGAACGTTGACCGTGCAGCGGTACCGAAGTTGGGCCGAGAGAGCGAAGAAACGGGAAAGGCTATGGAAAAGACGGAAAACAGAGGGCGTTTCCCGCTTTTCCACAGCAAGAGCGGCGGCGACGACGGCGGGCTGTGACCCCCTTTTTACCTTCCCGCTTTCGATTCACCCACTACAAACCCAGAAGCGCCACAACTTGCAGCGACAAACATTTACTGTAACGCTCCCAAGCGGGGTGAGCTACCCGCTGAGCACAGTCATTAATCAATGGTCGCAAATGCGGAATGGAAGTCTGACTGCTGCGTATCCGACGGTGATAAATCCTTAGGATACAGCTCGTTGACATGGTCGCGAATGAATGGGGCTATTTGAGGCCCGAATGACTGAGGGAGGCTGATTTATGTTGCGTCGCACGTTTGTATCAACTTTTATTGCAAGCATGATTGCCGTGGGAGCTTGGGGGCAGGATGCTGGTTCTAATGGCCATATTCAGCGCTCCCATGAAGCACCGGCAGCAGGCTCAAATTTAGCGTCACTTCGAGCTATTCTTGATGTCCTCGATAAGGCAAAATTGTCTGGAACGCTCGAATTTTCAGGGCACTGCGAGTCTCTGGATGATCGGGTATTTCCGGATGTTCCGCAACTACGTTCCCCAAAGACAAACGGAGGAACTCCGCTACAAACTCTGCGAGAAATGTTTGCTGACAATCCAGCAATGCGGGTAACGCAAGATGCTGACGGAACAATTCGGATGATTGAACGCGGAACTCCGACGGACATCTTAAACGTCAAAATAGGTCACGTATCGTTCGATAGTTCAATGGGCGGCACATACAATGCAAATTCTATTTTGAACGTCATCCTGGCATCAGAGAATTTGAACCGCTTCATGAAACTCCATGCAATCAAATGGCCTTATGACTATGAAGCCGGATCGGCCATCTTCGCCGCCGGATCAACGCCTCCACCTGTGCCACACGTAGATACATCTTTGGGTAACGAAACCATCTCCTCGGCATTGGATCGAGTTCTTAAAGATTTCCCGGGCCTTTGGCTATATGAAAGTTGTCCTCGTAAGGGAGCGCGAGAGCGCATGGTTTATATTCGGTTTTACCACCTGCAAGGTACCGTTAATGGAAAAATTCTCGAATAGATATAACTATGACGAGGATTTTCGCTTTCGGCCCAACAGCAGAACGGAGACCCGACACTCCCAACCGCCGTCCAGGAACCTGCTCCCAACATGGTGGAGCAAGCGCTCAAGCCATCGCTGTCAACGGCGTTTGCGGTCGCGACAGATGGCCTTGGGGATCTAGCCGAGGCAGGCTTGGCCTTAGCAGCCCGTGCAGTCGAACTAGCTGGCACAATGGGAAAGACCGCCGACTTTGTCACGATTGCGGTTACAACAACAAAAGAAGGTACGAGTGTCGTAAGTTCGAGCGAAAACGCGCTGCGACCCGCTGTGAGCGCTGCTTTGAAAGAGGGAGAGGTTGCTGTAAAAGGAGCAGGCCACGCTGAAGTCACGGGGGTTAATGCAGCCAAGCAGATGGGACTTACTCCAACCGGCGTAGCCGCGAGCAGAGGTATTTGCCCATCTTGTGCGGGTTTCTTGAGGACTGCGGGTGTTGCAGCCTTGAGTGCCCTCAAAGGAATCCTCCCATGATAAATAGCAAGGAGACGCGATGATCGGAGAAGAAAAGAGCCTGGTTTCTATAGCGAGCCTCTCTTCAAGGAAGCAACTTGCTTTTGCTCTTTTGGTTTTTGAGAGGATGCTGCCAAGTCTGGTTGCTTTTTCGAAAGACACAGGCTTCGACGACTCTTGCTACTTGCAAGCTAGAGATGCAGCATGGGCTGCCTTGCGGAATGGTCAAGTGGACCGGTCATTAAGCGAGGCGTGTCTCAGAGGCGCGCCGGACACTGAGGAGTACTCTCACGAGCTAATATCGTTCGCTTTAGACGCCGCCCTTGCGATGAGCGACATAATGGACTTTACGCAAGATGGATGCGCCGACCACATTGAAAGCGTTTCAACGCGTGCGGGCGAGTCTGTGTACCTCTACCTAAACGGCCTGGACGACTCGGTTGTAATCCCTCCCGACAACGTTAGTCGCCTCGCTTCCCATCCCTTAATGCAACAGGAGCATCGTCGGGAAGAAGAGGACATCAGGTTCCTTGCTAGCCTTCCCGAGCAGTTCTCTGACGAGGCGATCCTGTCCTTGAGGGCGCGAGCGGATACTCAGGCCCCCTTGCTTCCTCTCACGTTGTAATCTCGCAGGCCGCCTTCCGGGGCGGCCTGTGGCGTGTTTACCCGTAGCTGCTATAGCCGCTGTAGCGGCCACCTCCACCACATGCAGGACAGTCCGCTCTGGCGCTCGCTGTGCGATGTCCTCTTACTGGTGCTGTGCATTGAGCCATGCGGACGATGATACCCGGTTACCATCGCCGCTTTCAATCGCTTGCCCAGAAATTGTGCAGACCGACAGACCGGCGCGGCGTAGAGAATCTCCACCCGTGATTCCCCACCCGTGATTGGCCCGTTTTACATGTATTTAGCTGTATTTGGGCGGCCTTGTACGGCATGTAAGTAGTTGATTGTATTACTTATTGGCGTTTTCATAACCCGTAGGTCGGCAGTTCGATCCTGCCTCCCGCCACCAATCCAAATCACAACATACGCAGGAATCGCAATCTCCTCCGCCGGGCATGGTCGCGCGGGGGTGCGGATGGTTGCCGCTCGGGCGGCTGCCTTCTCTCCGGATTCCGGTCCAATGGAAGTCCCACTCTTTTGGGGGGAAAATGCCCCGCGCCGTAGGTGGATTCGGGGTGCACCCATTGTGGAATGGCTGTGGTTCAGTTGAAAGGCAATGCAAAGGGGGTATAACATGATCGGTCACATCCAAGTTCCACAATCCGAATCTCTTTATTGGAGTCCATATGAAAACCTTTTCACGCCGCGATGTCCTGAAAACCAGTCTGCTGGCGCCCGCCGCCGCCGCTACGGCCCACGCCTTTGGTTCAATCGATCCCGCCGGGCACGCCGCCAGTGAAGTTTCCGGTCCACTCAGTGCACCGGTCAGCCTCACCTCTGCCACACCGGGCGCCGGCCGGGAACGCCTCCTGCTCGATTTCGGATGGACCTTCCATTTCGGAAATGCCGACGATCCTGCTAAAGACTTCGGCTACGGCAGCGCCTCAGCCGGGAACTTTCAGAAAACGGGAAATTTCATGCCCGCCGGCGCCACTTCGTACAGTGACGCCGACTGGAGCCGCATCGATCTGCCCCATGACTGGACGGTCGAGCTGCCCTTCAAGAATGACCCGGATCTGCTCAACAAAGGCTTCTATCCTCTTGGCCGCAAGTACCCGGAAACCAGCGTCGGCTGGTACCGGCGCATCTTCGAGCTGCAAGCCGAAGACGCCGGCAAGCACATTACCATTGAATTTGACGGCGCTTACCGCGAGACCACGGTGATTTTCAACGGCTTCTATATTGGCCAGCACAGCGGCGGTTACGACTCCTTCAGCTTCGACGTTTCCGACTTCGCCAACCCCGGCCAGCCCAACGTGCTGCTGGTGCGCGTGGATGCCACGGGAAGCGATGGGTGGTTCTACGAGGGCGCGGGCATCTACCGGCATGTGTGGCTGGTGAAGACGCATCCCGTCCACGTCAAACAATGGGGCACCCTGGTGCGCTCGGAGCTTCGGCCCAATAGCGCGAAGCTTTCGATCCTCACCGAAGTTGAGAATCACGGCAATCCGTCGAGCAACGTGCGCGTGCTGTCAACCATCGTCGATCCCGCGGGCGCAGCCGTGGCAAGGAATGTTTCAGCCTCTGCCACGATCGGGGTGGACGATCGGCAGGACTACCGGCAGGATATTGTTGTCAGCCGCCCTGCGTTGTGGTCGCTCGAAGAGCGGCACATGTACAAGCTCCTCACCGAAGTGCAGGTTGAAGGCAAGGCGGTGGATCGCTACGAGACAGCATTCGGCATCCGCTCGGTCCAATTCGACGCAAAACAGGGTTTTCTGCTGAATGGCGCGCCCGTGAAACTGAAGGGCACCTGCAACCACCAGGACCACGCCGGACTGGGCGCGGCATTGCCCGACGCAGTGCAGTACTACCGCGTCCGCAAGCTTCAGGAGATGGGCTGCAACTCGCTGCGCACCTCGCACAACCCACCCACGTCCGAACTCCTGGACGCCTGCGACCAGCTCGGCATGCTGGTGATGGACGAGACGCGCATGATGTCTTCGAATCCAGAAGGCCTGAGCCAGTTTGAACATCTTGTCCGCCGCGACCGCAACCATCCCAGCGTCTTCCTGTGGTCGCTGGGCAACGAGGAGCCCGTGGCCACCAACGCGAAGGGCGCCAACATCGTGACCGCCATGAAGGAAGTTGCCACGCGCCACGACGGATCGCGCCCCACCACCATTGACGGCATGATCAACGGCGAGGCGGCAGGCAGCGGCACCGGCGGTCTCGCGGTTTGCGACGTGATTGGCTATCACTACGCCGACCCCCAGGCCGAAGCTTTCCACAAGGCGCACCCGGAAAAGCTGGTGCTGGGCACTGAGACCGTCAGCGCCGTCTGCACCCGCGGCATTTACATCACGGACAAATCCAAGGGCTTCGTCAGTTCCTACGATCCTTACACCACCACAGGCCGCGCCTCCTCCGAGGGATGGTGGAGCTTCTGCAACGCGCGCCCGTGGCTTGGCGGCGGCTACGTGTGGACCGGCTTCGATTATCGTGGCGAGCCCTCGCCCAACGGATGGCCGAATATCGGTTCGCAATACGGCATCATCGACATGTGCGGGTTTCCCAAGGACTCGTTCTTCTACTACCAATCGTGGTGGACCCAGAAGCCCGTGCTGCACCTGTTTCCGCACTGGAACTGGCCCGGCTACGAAGGAAAGAAGATCGCGGTGTGGGTCTACTCGAATCTGGACAAGGTGGAGCTGTTTCACAATGGACAGAGCCTCGGCGCCAAGGATGTGAAGAAGGACGCCCACGTCGCCTGGAACGTCGAGTATGCCCCCGGGTCCATCGAAGCCCGCGGATGGAAAGACGGCAAGCAGGTTATGGTCGCGCGCCGCGATACCACCGGTCCCGCCGCGAAATTGGTGCTCACGCCCGATCGCGATTCCTTGTCCGCCGATGGCGAAGACGTGGCCATGTTTGCCGTCGAGGTGCAGGACGCAAGCGGGCGCACCGTGCCCATCACCGACAACGTGGTGACGTTCAAGGTAACCGGCCCGGCCAAACTCATCGGCGTCGGCAACGGAGACCCCGCCGACCAATCGCCCGACAAGGGAACTTCGCGCAAAGCGTTCTCCGGTTATTGCATGGCCCTGGTCCAAACCGAGAAGATCTCCGGCGACGTCACCGTCGAGGCCGCATCCCCAGGGCTCACGTCCGCCATGGCGACGGTCTCCTCGAAACAGGTTCAGCTGCGCCCGCAGGTCGCCCTGTGGCAGAGGCCCATTCCCAAAGGCGCGGGCATTACCGGGCTGTGGGTGGCCGTGTCCGATCCTGGCCCCGATATGGTTGCCTCGGTGGTCGGATCCCCGCGCATCTTCACGCTCACCCAGGAGGGCGGAAAACTCACCGGCACCGTGGAGGGCCCCGGCGGTTGGTTCGGAGGCGACGATGCGCCTGCCGCTATCGTTGACGGCGTCGTCCAAGGCGATCACGTTTCGTTCAAGTCCGGCATCAACGTCTTTGAGGGCAGCACCAAAGACGGCCAGTTGGTGCTAAAGCGCACCGTCAACATTCCGTGGAGCATGCCGGCCCCAGCGAAGCCGAATCCGGACGCACCCGTAATCGGCCCTGCACCCGACGGCTCCGATCCGTCCTTCGACATCTCCGATTTCGCTGGCGCTCCCAGCAGCATGTCCGTCGTATTGAGGAGGTCCGATCGCTGAATCGGCCGTGCGGCTGCTAAAAACCGTGATCCGTTCAGCCAACGAACCGGGAAGAACCGCGCACTGGGACTGGAGGTTTACGCAGATTCACCCACCTGCGTGACTGCGCGATTCTTTTCAATCTCAGGGCGGATGGCCACCGGCTCTCCGCGTTGACAGGTTTTCGCCCAACCGAGGCGAAAATCGAGGAACGGAAGTTCTCAGTTTGTCGTTTTTGCGTTGCAGAAGATCGGGGATGGATGGGCACTCACGCGGGGGAACGTCCACGTTCTCTTGGTTTGCCCTCTTTGACGGGTTCGGAAAGACCCTTGCGATGGTTGCGTGGGGGTGTGGACGTTGCCACGATCCGCCGGATTTTGCCGGGCTTTCTTGTTCATCTTCTTTGGAATCATGAACAGGGGAACGATTGATCGCCCGCAGGCCGGCAGTTCGATCCTGCCTCCCGACCTCGATTTTTGCCCCCAGTTCCCTTCCCCGGGGTCTGGATTTGCGGGCCACGCCGCTCAGAAATGCGCCTGTTCCAAACCCCTTGCGCTACAATCGCGTCTATAGAGTGAGCGGCCTGTTCCCCTTGAGGGCTGCCCCGGTGGTGTGTGTGTCTCGATTCTTCCAGCGACTTGTGTTTGCGGTTTCCACGGCAATTTTTGCCGCTCTCGGCCTGGGCTATGCGGTGGGCGAGTTTGGGTGGTTCGGCGTTCATGCCGGCAGCGAGCAGGATGGCGCGTACCGGCAGATGCGGGTTTACGCCGAAGTGCTCAAAAAGGTCCAGACGGACTATGTGACCGAGCCGAATATCGGCGACGTGACGACGGGCGCGCTGCACGGGCTGCTGGAGTCGCTGGACGCGGATTCCAGTTACTTGAGCCCCACGGAATACAAGATCTACAAGGAGCACCCGGCCGGCCAGGCCCAGGTAGGCATTACCGTCTCCAAGCGCGCTGGATACGCCGCCATTGTGAGCGTGCTGCCCGGTTCTCCGGCCGACAAGGAGCACCTGACCGACGGCAACATTATCGAGTCCATCGGCGACCAGCCCACGTTCGAGATGTCGCTGGCCGTCATCCGGCTGATGCTGGAGGGCAAGGCGGGCAGCAGCGTGAATCTGACCGTGGTGCGCCCACCCAAGGGCGAACCGGAAAAGATTACTCTGACGCGTTCGGTGACGGCGCCGCCGGCGCTGGCCGAGCAGCAATATGACAGTTCCACCATTCTCTATCTCAAGCCGGGAGTGCTCACGGCGGAGCGCGTGGACGAAATCGGGGCCAAGATCAAGGCGGCCGGAACCACCCGCAAGGTGCTGCTGGACCTGCGCGACTCGACCGGCGACGACTCGCAGCAGGGTATACGGCTGGCAAATTTCTTCCTGAAGCAGGGAACGCTGGCCACGCTGGTTGGGCAGAAGTTCCCCTTGCAGACGTTTGCCGCCGATCCGGCGAAGGGGATTACGGACGCGCCGCTGGCGTTGCTGGTGAATCGCGGCACCTATGGCCCGGCGGAACTGACGGCAGCGGCCATTCTGGACGCCAAGCGCGGAGACGTGGTGGGCGAGCGGACCTTCGGGGAGGGCTCGGTGCAGAAGACCCTCGAACTGCCCGACGGCGCGGCGCTGGTGCTGACGGTGGCGAAGTACGAGAGCCCCTCGGGCAAGAAGATACAGGACACGGCCGTCACTCCGAATCAGGAAGTGGGTCTGGAACAGGACGAAGATCAGGACGCAGAAGCGCCGCCGGCCAAGGGCGATGCGGTTCTGGACAAGGCACTGGATTTGTTGAAGGCGAAGAAAGGCTGATCCCCACGCTTTAGAGCGGTTCTCCAGTTTCCGTGGTGTTTCAAGGGCAGCGAAAGGTGGTTTTTACTTCCACCCCAGCGACGAGGACCTGTCGCCGGGGACCCCGGGAGGAAAAAGCCACTTGGCAGCGATGCTTTCCCTATGCACCAACTGGAGAACCGCTATACGCAGCCTGAGATTCTGCCGAAAAGAGAGGTCACCATGAAACCCAATGGGAAGGTACTGCCCACGGCGGACGTGCAAATGGATGCGTATCGCGGGTATGAAGGCTTGCCGCCGCTGGCGGGCCTGCTGACGATGCGCGACGCCACTACCAAGGGCCTTACGGTGGATGAGTCGGTGGAGCGGCTGAAACGGCTGCACTGGGGGCTGAAGCGGCTGCACTTCGCCCTGATCGCGCACATTCCCGCGATGCCGATCTACGAGCTGAAGATGGCGTTCAGCCTGCACGCGTTCTATTGCTCGGAGCACGTGGGCGAGTTCGCCAAGCGCGTGCGTGAGATGCGCCAGCCGCCGTATGGGCTGGAGGTGGCGCCGGATGCGATGCTGGATGCGTTTTTCGACGAGGTTCTGTGCGCGCCGTCGACCGCGGCTTTGCTGCTGGGGTTCTATGAGAAGGCGCTGCCTGCGATCATCCGCGGGCTCAAGAACCTGATGGCCGATTGCAACCGGATGTTCGAACATCCGAGCTACCGGATTTGCCGGTTCACGCTGCTGGAGATCGAGGAAGCGCAGCAGTATGGCACGGTGGCCCGGCTGGTAAAGGATGCGGATCGCGCAGGGCTGGAAGAGTGGCTGGCGACACTGGATAGGATGCTTGCGGCCGCGGGCGATTTGGACGGAAGAGAGGCGAAGAGCGGGGAGACGGTGGAGCGGCATTTCTCCGCGACGCCGTACCGGTACGATCCGGTTCCGCGGCGCGACGAGCGGTTTATCGATTCCTACAACATGGGCGTGAATGCGGAGGCGATGCTGTTCGACCCGGACGTTCCGGCGCTGCCGAAGACGATCATGCTTTACTTCAAACGCATGCGGGAGATCGACGTGCCGGAGATGATGTCGAGCATCATCGTGGAGGAAAGCGGCAAGCCCTGGGGCTACTACCGCGATATGACGCGGCAGCTTTGGGACGAGGCGCGCCACGCGATGATGGGCGAGGTAGGCTTCGTTTCCCTGGGCATCGATTGGACGAAGATCCCGTTCAACTTCACCTGGTCGCTGGGGCTGAACACCATCCTGACCGCGAAAGAGCGGCATGGAGTTCTGTTCACCATCGAGCAGGGCCTGATGCCGAGGAGGGGCGGAAAGGAAAACGAGTGGGAGATCGGGGTGGCCACGGCCGATCCGCTGACCGCGCGGATTCAGGATTACGACTGGGCCGACGAGGTGCTGCACGCAAAGATCGGCAAGGACTGGTTCGTGCCGCAGATTGGCACCCAGGTAGAGGCGATGGCCTTTGGCGACCGGGTGTGGAATAAGGTGCTGGTGGACTGGAAGAAGTGGCAAGACGATGGCCTGACGGAGCACCGGAACTGGTGGCCCGAGGTGTATCGCGCGGCCTGCAAGCATTGGGGGGTTGAGCCGGATGCCAAGCTGCTGGGTTATAACAAGACGTATGAGAATAGCCGGCCGGATCTGAAGGAAGTGGCCGCGGGGTAGAGGTTTTTCGTTGCGCCCCCGGAGCTTCATCGCGCTGCCGCGCGATCCGCAGCTCCCAGCCGGCGCCGGCCGCGTGGGTTGACGGCCCCTGGAGAACGAGTATGGCGCTGGTTTGGAAGAAGGTACTTTCTGGTTTTGCAATCTTTTCTCTTTGTCCTTTTGCCGGTTTTGCATTTGGAGCCGACCTTGAGTTGGTGGTCACCAGGCACTTCGATCGCCCGGCCCTGACTGTCCGCTCGCCAGGCGCCGAAGGGAACAAGTACGGCTTTGAAGGCGGCACGGTGTTGAAGGTCGCAGGCGCCTATCACTTGTTTACCTCCGAGATGGTTGGCGACCCGGAATGGGTGAAGATGAAGCTTGCCCACTGGGTCAGCCGCGATCGAATGCACTGGCAAAGAGCAGGAACGCTCTTTGAATCCAGCGGGAACTTCACCGGGGACGATCCGCGAGCCTCACTTTGGGCGCCGATGCCTGTCTTCGACGCGAAGGAAAACCGCTGGAATCTTTTCTACGTTGCCTATCGCGCGGCTCCGGATACGCCCCAGGAGTGGCGGAACAACTATGAAGGCCAGATTTGGAGGGCGGTTTCAGAGACTGCCGGCGAGGGCGGGATCGGCGGCCCGTACCGGGACGCAGGCATCGTCTTGAAGCCTGGACCCGACTCCGACTCATGGGAGGGTCTTCAAGGAACAGACTCCTTCTTCCCCTACCGTGTTGGCGGCGCGTGGTATGGATTCTACGGTAGCGCGCATACAGAAAAGCTCCCAATTACGTCATGGCAGGTGGGGCTGGCCAAGGCCGCGGACCTTCCCGGACCCTGGACGCGCTGCACGGCGATGAATCCCGTTGCTCTGGACCCGAGGTTTGTTGAGAATCCCGTGGTGACCAGACTGGCTGACGGAACGTATGTGGCCGTCTACGACAATGACCGGAAGAATACCATCGGCTATGCCTTTTCGGCGGATGGCGTGCATTGGCCGGCTGGGCAAAGCCTGACCGTGCAAGAAGGCTCCGGGACGTGGGCCCGCGATGTCCGGACTCCCCTTGGCCTTGTGCCGGAGGGAAAGGGGAAGTTCACGCTTTTCTACACGGGATATGAAAAAGGCGCAGGGGCGACTGCTGCGGGGAATGTGACTTTGCCAGGGGTCGCCGCGATGGGAATGGTCGAGGTTGAGTTGCGGCGAGGCGGCGAGAAACGCAAGTGAGGGCTGTGCGAGGCGGAATGGTTCCCGAACCGCTGTATTTCCGTTGAGGTGAGCCGTCCCGCGCGCTCAACTATTCGCAATGGAAGAGTGTTAGCCTTAGACCGATGCATCTTCTCGCGTAGGCAATTTGAGAAAATGCCCATGAGGCCTGAACCGCTTGGCTGCACCCCCCACTCAGCCGCTGGAACCGCCTGGACGGCGCCGGACCCGCCGCTTCAGCGCAAATCCGGTCCCGGAGCGCCGGCGGCGCAAGCTGGCCGGCAAGTTCGCGCTGGCGCTGCTTCTGGCCCTGGCAGCGATCACCGGTTCGCTGGCCGGGCTCACGCTGGTCTATTCCGTCGATCTGCCGCAGATTGACGACCTGGAGCACTACCGCCCCTCGACCACGACCGACCTTTACGACCGCAAGGGACGGATTATCGGCTCGTTTGCGCTGGAGCGGCGCGTGGTGGTCAACTACAACGACTTTGCCCCCGTGCTGCGGCAGGCCGTCATCTCGATTGAAGACAAGAGCTTCGAGTCGCACTGGGGCGTGAACATCTTTCGCGTGGTGGGGGCACTGTGGTATGACTTGCGCAATAAAGGCCGGGCACAGGGCGCATCCACGCTGACCATGCAACTGGCGCGGAACCTGTTTCTCTCGCCGGAGCGCACGGCGACGCGGAAGATCCAGGAGGCGTATCTCTCCATCCAGATTGAGCGCACCTTTACCAAGGAGCAGATCTTCACGCTCTACGGGAACCAGATCTACCTGGGCCACGGGATGTATGGGTTTGAGGCTGCCTCGGAGTTCTACTTCAGCAAGCACGCCAAAGACCTGACGCTGACTGAAGCCGCCCTGCTGGCCGGGCTGCCCAAGGGGCCGGCGGCTTATTCGCCGCTGCTCAATCCGGACAAGGCGCTACGGCGCCGCAACCTGGTGCTGGCGGAGATGGAGTCGGACGGCGTGATCTCGCATCTGGCCGCCGAGCAGTCGCGCAGCGCTCCGCTGGGCCTGCGCATCGCGCAGCCGGAGGCATCTGTGGCGCCGTGGTTTCAGGAGGAAGTGCGGCGCGAACTGGAGAAGCGCTTTGGCACCGCGGAGGTGCACGAGGCCGGCCTGAAAGTTGAGACGACGCTGGACCTCGATCTTCAACAGACCGCCAATCGAGCCGTGGCCGAGGGTCTGGCAGCCTAAGAACGCCGGCACGGATGGAAGGGCAAGCTGGAAAACGTGCTGGAGGAAGGCACAACCCTGGAAGAGTACAAGCATCCGGACTGGGCCATCAAGACCGTACCGGGCGACTTTGTTCATGCGCTGGTGACCCGTGTTCTGCCCCAGGAGATTCACGCCCGCATCGGCGCGGAAGAGATTGTGGTGATGGCCGAAGACTGGAGGTGGACGGGCGTGGCGCAGTCCGCCGCTCTGGTCAAGCCTGGCGACATCGTCTACGTCCACCTGACGCCCGCATTGGCCGGAGGGACGCAGCGCGCCACGCTGGAGCAGGATTCCGGCGTGCAAGGCTCGCTGCTGGCTGTGGACAACGCCAACGGGGACGTGCTGGCCATGGTGGGCGGCCGGGATTATGCACTCTCGCAGTTCAACCGCGCAACGCAGTCCGAGCGCCAGACCGGATCGAGCTTCAAGCCGTATGTCTATACCGCGGCCATCGAGGACGGCGCCAAACCCAGCGACATTATTGTCGATTCGCCGGTGAGTTTCGGCGGCTACTCGCCGCACAACTACGAGAACGACTTCCGCGGCCCCATGACTCTGACGAACGCCTTGGCTGAATCGCGCAACGTGCCCGCCGTGAAGCTGGCGGCGCGCGTGGGCATCCACAAGGTGATTGAGATGGCGCATCGGTTCGGGGTCACGACAAACATTCCCGCCTACCTGCCGGTGGCGCTCGGCGCGGTTGAAATCACGCTTGAGGAGCAGGTGGCGAGCTACTCGGTGTTCCCCAACGACGGGCTGCGCGTGAAGCCGCGCCTGGTGCGGAAGGTCTCCAACGCCGACGGCATCGCGCTGTGGGAAGACGCGCCCTCGGTGGAACAGGTGATCGATCAGCAAACGGCGCGCACCATGCTGGGCATGCTGCGGGCCGTGATCCAATACGGGACCGGCGCTGCCGCGTCGCAGTTGAATCATCCGCTGGGCGGCAAGACCGGCACCACCAGCGACTACACCGACGCGTGGTTTCTGGGCTTCTCGCCCTCTGTGACCTGCGGCGTCTGGGTGGGTTTTGACAGCAGCGAACCTCTCGGTGAAAAAGAAACCGGCGCCAGAGCGGCATTGCCGATTTGGATGGCGCTGATGCGCGTCGCAATTGCCGGCAAGGACGACGAGAAGTTTCTCAGCGACCAACCGGAGAACCGGATTCTGAAGGCGGCCACGGGCATTCCTGCGCCTGCGCGTCCGGCGCTGGCGGCTTCTCCCGCGAAGCCACTGCCATCCTCCGCGCCGGCGACCGCACCGCCAAAGCTGGCGGCACAACCTGCCCGCGGCGCCAGTCCCGCGGTGAAACCGGCGTTGCCACAGCCGGCGAAGGCATTTTCTGCCCAGCCCATCGCCAGGGTGAAGCCGGCGCTGGATGCGGCGCCTGCTCCGAAGAGCCCGGCCGCGCCGCAATAGAGCGGTTCTCCAGTTTCCGTGGTGTTTCAAGTGCAGCGAAATGTGGCTTTTTCTTGAGGAAAAAGCCACTTGGCAGCGGTGCTCTCCCTATGCACTGACTGGAGAACCGCAATAATCGCGCATTTCGGGGACCATCTGGTTGAAGGCCTTTGCCGCGTCGCCCGGATGCTCCTAATCCGTGCGCAATGCGACCATGGGGTCAATGGATGCGGCGCGCCGCGCCGGCAGGTAAGAAGCGAGCATGGCAGTGAGGAACAGCGCCAGCGCCACGCCAAAGAGCACCGAGAAGTCCATGGACCCGACGCCGTAGAGGGTGGTCTGCATGGCGCGGCCGACGAGGATTGAGCCGACCAGGCCGAGGCCCAGGCCAATTGCGGCGAGCAGCGATGCTTCGCGCAGGATGAGCATGGCGATGCGGTTCTTTCCGGCGCCGAGTGCCAGGCGGAGGCCGATCTCCTGGGTGCGCTGGGAGACGGTGTAGGCCATGAGGCCGTAGATGCCGATGGCCGCCAGCAGCAGGGCGACCATGGCGAAGGTCAAAAACAGGCGCATGGTGAATTTGTCTTCGCCGAGCATTTCGTCCTTGACCTGATCCATGGTGCGTAGATGGTTGAGGGCGATTTGCGGATCGACGGAATGGATTGCGGCAGCGATGGTCCGGGTCATGGCCTCGGGATCCTGGGCGGTGCGAACGCCGATGGTGACATCGGGCGCAAGCGACTGCGCGAAGGGGACATCGACCTCGGGATAGTCCTCGCGGAAGTCGCCGTAGCGCAGGTTGTGAAAGATGCCTACGATGTGCCACTCGATGGGCGGGCCGAGCTGCGGCTGGCCGGGGATGATCTCTTCGATGGAGATGCGCTGGGTGAAGGGGTCTTTGCCCTTGAGGTAGCGATTGGCAAACTCCTGGTTCACCATGGCCACGCGGACGCTGGTTGCGGTGTCGTCCTGAGTGAACGAACGGCCTTGCAGGACCTGAATGCCGAAGGTCTGGTAGTAGTCCGGCGAGACGGACTGGAAGCCGGTGTCGGGGCGTTGCGAAGGGTCGCCATAGGTGCGGCCGCCGACGATGGTGAAGGGCATGCCGTCGCTGGTTCCGCGTAGCGGCGCCCCGGTAAGCAGGGCGGCATGGGAGACTCCGGAGACGGATTGGAGCGCGCTGAGCATCTGCTGCTGGTAGACGTTCATTTCGGCGGGGGTTTTGAAGCGGTCGTGGGGCTGCTGGAGGCCGAAGGTGAGCACATGATCGGTGCGCACGCCCAGATCGACGCGGGTGAGATTCCAGAAGCTGTGAATGGCCAGGCCCGCGCCGGCCAGCAAGGCGAGGGCCAGAGCGAATTCTCCGACGATCAGCGCGCGGCGCAGACGGTGGCTGCCGGAGCCGGTGGCTGAACGGCCGCCGGTCTTGAGCGACTCGGCCGGATCAACGTGCGACGCGTACCACGCGGGAGCACAACCGAAGAGCAGGCCTGCGATCGTGGTGACGGCAACTGCGACGGCGAGAACGGGAAGGTTGAGGCGGAAGTCGGCTTCGGAGGGCAGCATGCCTTCGGGCACCAGTGCGACAATTCCGCGCAGCAGGGCGGCTCCGAAGGCGACGCCGAGAGCGCCGCCGGCCAGGGCGAGCAGCAGGTTCTCGGTGAGGAACTGGCTGAAGACCTGGGCGCGCGTGGCTCCGAGGGAGCAGCGGACCGCGATTTCTCGCTGACGCCCGGCGCCCTCGGCGAGCAGCAGATTGGCGATATTGACGCAGGTGATAAGCAGGACGAAGCCCACCGCGCCGAGAAGCAGCCAGAGATTGCGGATGCGCTCGCGGGGCATAAAGTCGTTCTTGAGCGGCTCGATGGCCGCGCCCCAGCCTTTGTTGGAGACGGGATAGGCAGCGGCAATGTGGGCGGTGACCGTGTCCATATCGGCCTGGGCCTGCCGGATGGTCACGCCGGGCTTGAGGCGGGCCATGGCCACGAGCCAGTGATAATCATGGTTGATCTGGGTGGGCGTGAAGGCCAGCGGGGCGGTAAGGTCGGCGCCCATGCGGTCGGGAAGGCCGGGGCTCAGCACGCCGACGACGGTGTAGGGCACGCTGTTGATGCGCATGGAGTGGCCGACGACGTTGCGGTCGGCGCCGAGGCGATTCCAGAGCTTGTGGGTGAGGATGATGACGTGGTCGCGGCCGGGGATGCCTTCCTCCGGAAGGAAGTCGCGGCCCATGGCAAAGGGGATGCCCTGCAAGTGGAACCATCCCGGCGAGGTGAGTCTGCCGGGCAATTGCTCGGGCTGGTCGGCGGTGGCGATGTTGAAGCTGGCGCCGGTCCAGGCGGCCATCTGCTGAAAGGACTTGCTCTGCGCCTGCCAGTCAAGGAAGTCGCCGGCGGAGATGCCGTTGTTGTTGCCGCTGACGTGGGACCAGACCATGACGAGTTGGTTGGGCTCAGGGTAAGGCAGCGGGGCAATGAGGGTGGCGTAGACCACGGTGTAGATGGCGGTGGTGGCGCCGATGCCGAGGGTGAGCGTGGCGATGACGGCGGCGGTGAGGCCGCGCTTTCTGCGCAGGACGCGCAGGGTGTAGCGAAGATTGAGCAGCAGGCGTCGCATGGTGTCCCTTTCCCGGCGGGCAGAGCTTCGGTTGACTGATTGGATGCACGTCTACTTCCAAAGGGCCTGGGCAGTTGGGGCTCAAAAGAAACGGGTTAGGAGGGGGGCCTGGGGAGTGGCGGGTAGGCTACTGTCCGGAAGCGGAGAGTTGTGTCCGGGAGCGGACAGGGACTACCTTACCAGGCGGAAGTAGCGTTTCGCGCGCGCCACATCCTTGACGATCTGCGCCTTCAGCGCTTCGGGCGAGGGCCACTGGATTTCTCCGCGCAGGCGATAGAGGAACTCGAGTTCGAGGGCGGTCTGATCATCGAGGTCGATGGGGGCAAAGTCCAAGATGTGGGACTCGACGGCGAAGGAGGGTTCGCCGAAGGTGGGGCGGTTACCGACGTTGGTGACGGCCTGAAATCGGCGGCCGGCGACGGAGAGGCGGGTGACGTAGACGCCGAAGGCGGGGAGCAGGGCGTCGTAGGCGGCGAGGTTGACGGTGGGCACCAGCAGGCGAGTGCCGATGCCGCGGCCGCGGGCGGGAGTCGAGAGCACGGCGAAGGGACGGCCGAGCATCCAGCGGGCGCGGGTGAGATCGCCGACGGCCACGCGCTCGCGGATGGCGGAACTGGAGACTTCGAGGCCATGAACGCGCACCGGGTCGTGAACTTGGACGGCAAAGCCGTGCTGCGCGCCGAAGGAAGCCAGCTCGGCGACGCCGGCCTGGGCGCGATGGCCGAAGCGGAAGTTGCCGCCTTCGTGGACGGAGCGGACCTGGAGGCCTTCGACGAGGATGGTACGCACAAATTCTTCGCCGGAGAGGCCGGCGAGCGCCGAGTCAAAGGGCAGGACGAGCACGGCATCGATGCCGGTGGCGGCGAGGAGACGGAGCCGCTCGGGCATGGGCGTGATGAGCCGGGGCGCCTTGCAGGGGCGGAGAAACTGCTCGGGGTGGGGATCGAACGTGACGGCGACTGCGCGCGCGGCGGATGCGCGCGCCTCGGCGACCACGGAGGCGAGAATCTGGCGGTGGCCGCGATGGACGCCGTCGAAGTTGCCGATGGAAGCCACGCTGGGGCCAAAGCCAGCTGGGATCTGAGCAACCGAGCGAAAGACGGGAATCACGGGGACGGGAGCCTCACTCATCGCTTTGCGCCGAGGGGTTGAGGGGGCCGAGGTCCACGGGAAGCTCGAGGCCGTCGTAGGCCAGCCGGATATTTTCAGGCAGCGCGCGGTTGGTCTCTTCGTGGCCGAGTTCGTGGGCGATGTGGGTGAGCCAGGTGTGGTTTGCGCCGATGCGGCGGGCCCAGCTAACTGCTTTTTCCACGGTGGCGTGGTTGGGGTGGGGCTTGTGGCGCAGGGCGGAGAGCACGAGGTGATCGAGCCCCTCAAGCAGGGCGAAGCTGGACTCGGGGATGGCGCTGACGTCAGTTAAATAGGCGGCGCGGCCGACACGGAAGCCGGCAATCTCCATCTCGCCGTGGAGAAGGGGGACGCGGAGAAATTCGACGCCATGGACGGGCGTGCGCTCACCGAGGGGCATCAGTTTGACCCGGGCGCGGGTGGGATAGGTGGCCTGCGGAGAAAATGTGTAGTCGTAGATGCGCTCGATGGCTTCGGCGGTCTCCTCGGAGGCGTAAAGAGGAATGGGGCCGCCCTCGCGGAAGACGGTGAAACTCAAGGGGCGGAGATCGTCGAGGCCCATGATGTGGTCGGCGTGGGCGTGGGTGTAGAAGACGGCATCGAGGCGGGTGAGACCGCAGCGCAGGGCCTGTTCGCGGAAGTCGGGGCCGGTGTCGATCACCGCAAGGCGCTCGGGGATGGCCAAGCGCTCAGGGGAGTCAGGCTCGGCCCATCGGAACAGCACGGAGGGGCGCAAGCGCCGGTCGTGGGGATCGGGCGAGGTGCACACCGCGCACCTGCATCCCAGCGTGGGAACGCCCATCGAGGTCCCGGTGCCAAGGAATATGAGCCGCCCTTGCATATGCTCCCGTTGAGTGAGGCCGGAGATCGGGGTTTAGTGCTTGCCCGGCGGCGGCGGGGCCGGGGGCTGAATGCTTTGCAGGGTAATCATGCTGGTGAGTTCCATGAAGGCCATGCGCGTCTCGAAGAGGACAGTCTGCAACATGCGGTCTTCGGCGTCGGAGAGGTTGCCGCGAGTCTTCTCCGCCAGTACACCGAGCAGGTCGATGGTCTGGCGCGCGCCGAGAATATCGATGCGCGGCCGCTGGCCCTCTTGAGCGCCGGCGCCCATCTGGATCATGGCGGAGACATAAAACTGCTGGACCAGGTGCTCAAAGCTGACCGCCGGCTGCGGGCCGACGGCTGGATTCTGCGCGCGCACAAGATCTTCAAGCCGCTGTGCGGAGGCGTCGTAAGCGGTCTTCTGCTCCGTGCTCTCCTGCGCGGTGGGCGCGGGCGGCAACTCGGGCTGCGCGGGCTGGTCGGTTGCGGCCTCGGGCTGGCTGACCACGAGGCGCGGGCCGGCGGCCGGGCCATTTCCTGGTTCTGGCGGGGGCGGCGGCGGGGCTTCTGCCGCGGGCGCGGCCGGCTGCGGGTTTTCCTGCTCTTCTTCCGCCTTCATCTTGCGGCGGTCAATGACGGTGAATTTGGGGGTTTCGCTCATAGTCTTGTATTTTCCAGTCCGGTTCAGTGGAACAAACGGTCAGATTTGCTCGGGTTCAAGGCTTGGCGGCGCGGCGAGAAGGCATGCCGTGCCCTCGACCGCATCCACGGCGTAGGTAAGGGGCTGCTTGCGCATCTCTGCTTCGCCGCGGATCATGGCGAGGGCAAAGATGCGGCTTCCCCGGGCGAGCGGCAGTTGAGCGGCGCTGGTGATATTGCCTGCGGCGGCGCCATCGGCCTTCAGTTCCGTGCCGGAAGACGGCAGCGGGCCGGTCAGCTCCAGAAAGCGCAGGTGGCGGTGCACGCTGCCGCGCGCGTGAATGCGCTCGACGATTTCCTGACCCAGGTAGCAGCCTTTGCTGAAGTGCAGAGCGCGCAGTTGCGAGGTCTCCTGGGGCAGGTCGCGCTCGGCGATATCGATGCCGTAGGCGGGAATGGCCTCTGCGATGCGGAGAGCCTCCAGCGCCTGGCAGCCCACCGGCCGAGCACCGGCCGTGCGTAGATATTTCCAAAGCTTGCTCAAGCCCGGCGTGGGGACCCAAAGCTCATAATGGGGCGCCAGCACGCCGTAGGCGCGGATCATCTTCAGATCGAGGCCATTCCACTCGACGCGAGCGCTGGTGAGCGGCTCGGCCAGGGGCGGCAGGCTGAGGCGGCCAAGCACCTCATCGGCCAGCGGACCGGTGAGGCCGAGGGCCGTTTCTCCATCGAGGGTGGCCAATTCGACATCGTCCATGACGATGAAGCGCTCGAGGTGCGCGATCAGTTTTTCGTACTGATCGGCGGACATCTCGAGTTCGAGGCCGTCTTCCTCGCGCCAGGCGTAGAGGTCGCCCTGAATGCGGCCCTGGGCGTTGAGGACGAGATTCCATGCGCCGGCATGGGCGGGCAGGTCGTTGACCATGTTGGTCACCATTCCGCTGAGCCAGCGGAACCGGTCCTGACCATGGACGGCAACGCGCCGCAGCCATCCCAGATCGTGGACGGCGGCGGAAGACAGGAGAGCCGCTATTTCCCTGGCTGGCGCGTCAAACTCCAGTGGGGTCAATGCGCCGCGCCAGGCCCCGAGTGGATGTGGCGTGGCAGCGGTTTCAAGCAGCGTGGCGAGCGGAGTGGCTGAGGTTGGCGCGGCGAGGTCGGTATCCATCATGGGGAGAGCTTTTCCGCGGGGGGCGCGCAGATTTTAAGGTTCGAGCGCTGCACCGTACCGCATCCTGATTATAGCCTTGAAGGCAGATGGATTTCGCGGCCAGGGCGCCGGGCAGGTTCCGCTTCGGGCCGCGGGCCGGGTTTGACAGCGACCAAGGAGAACGGATGAGCAAGCAGGATCGAATGGGGCGAAAAGCCTTGCACATTGGCGCATTGGGGGTCGCGCTGTGCCTTTGGGCGGCAATGGCGGCAGTAGCCCAGCAATCCAGCTCCGCGCCGGGGACGGCCCCGGCGCAGGCTCAGGATGCCAAGAAGCCGGCGGCAAAGATCACGCCTGAGCAGGCGCGGCAGCTCTTCTCCCTGGTGGATGAACTGATCAAATTCTCTTCGACCGAGTCGGGCCTGCCGGTCACCAGCGCCGTCAAGCGGAAACTGACCAGCCGCGCCGAGGTGGAAAGCTACCTGAAGCAGAAGTTCGATGAGGACGAAGGCGCCAAGCGGATGCAGCAGGGTGAGATTGTGCTGAAGAAGTTCGGCCTGCTGGACCGCGACTTTGCCCTGAAGCCCTTTCTGCTGGAGCTGCTCAAGGAGCAGATTGAGGCCTATTACGACTCCAAGACCAAGACGGTTTACATGCTGGACTGGATCGACGTGGACGAGCAGAAGCCGGTGCTGGCCCATGAGCTGACCCACGCATTGCAGGACCAGCACGTGGATCTGGACAAGTGGAACGACCAGACGCCCACGGAGGTCTCAGTGAACAGCCGCGAGGACACCGAGCACCTGGCCAAAGACGAGATGGACACCGCGCGCGAGGCGGTTGCCGAAGGCCAGGCCACCGCGGTGATGATGGACTACATTCTGCAGCCGATGGGCAAGAGCCTGATCAAGAATCCGGAGATCATCGATCTGGCCAAGGACCAGATGACGGGCTCCGACAGCTCGCCGGTGCTGGCGCGCGCGCCGCTGCTGCTCTCGGAATCGCTGCTCTTCCCGTATCGCGAGGGCCTGAGCTTTGAGCAGGATGTGTGGATGGACAAGGGAAAGCAGGCCGCCTTTGCCGGCGCTCTGGATCGCCCGCCCACGTCAAGCTGGGAGATCATCAATCCGCTGGAGTACGAAAAGAAGCGCATGCCGGCCGTGCCCATGCTGCCCAACATCCATCCAATCGTGGATCAGCTCTACAAGCCTTACGACATCGGGCAGATCGGCCAGTTGGACGTGCATATCCTGGCCAAGCTGTTTGGCGGCGACCGGGCGGCGACGCAGTTGACCCCGGCCTGGGATGGAGGGCTCTACTGGGCCGGCCAGCGGCTGGACGCCAAGACACCCGAGGCGCAGGCCAGCACGAAATCCATCGCCCTGTTTTATCTTTCGGTGTGGAAGAACGCCGCCTCGGCACAGGCGTTTGCCCAGCTATACACGCAGGAACTGGGGCGGAAATACTCCGGACTCAAACAACTGACGAACGCGGAACGGCCCCAGCCAGCCAGCCTCTCGACGGCATCGCCTGCATCCGAATTGCAAGAGGAGGAGCAGGTCTACTCGACCGACGAAGGGCCGGTGACGATTACGACCCGCGGCAAGCTGGTTTTTGTGGCGGAGAGCTTCCCGCTGGAGACGGCGCGGCAACTGACCGCACTGATTCTGGACGCGCAGGGAAGCGGGGAGCTGCAACAGGCGGGGGCCACACAGCCTCCGGGATCGACGATGGATCGCACGCTGACTGCCGGCTTGACGCGGTTTTTATCGAACTGCGGAGCGATGAAAGCGGCGGTGGAGGCGGCCGTGGAGGCGGGGAAGTAACCGATCAACAGCGGCGAGGGCGCCGGCGAAGACGCCCGTGACCCGGCGAAGATCAAGCGGGGTCTTTGTTAACCAGGTACTCATCCAGCAGCACGGCCACCAGCACCGCAGTCGGAACTGAAACCATGGCTCCCACGATGCCTGCCAGCGCGGAGCCTAGCAGCAATGCAACCAGGATGGCCAGGCCGGGCAGGCCAACACGGTTTTTCATGATGCGCGGGGTGAGGAACGAGTTCTCTACCTGCAGATAGATCGCATAAAAGACGGCAATCGCCAGCACCCCGGTCCAGGAGTCGATGGCCGCCACCAACAGCGCAAGCAGAATGCTCATCGCGGCGCCCAACACAGGGATCACGTTGAGCATGCCCGTCAGCACCCCCAGCGCATACGCGTAGCGAACGTGAAACGAGAGATAAACAATGGTGCTGACCACGCCGAGGATGAGCATCAGGCTCCCCTGACCCACCAGCCATTTGCCCATGCGCAGCTTGGCCCGCTGCAGCGTCGCATCCAGCCGTTCCCGCGATTCCGGCGGAAAGAAGGAAAGAAACCACAGGTAAACGCGATCGCCTTCCAGAATGAAATAGATGGTCAGGATGAAACCCATCACCACGTTGAAAAGGCGGCCCGCCCAGTCGCTAATGGACTGCAGCACGTAAGTGGCTGCCTGGCTGACAAAGTCCTGCAGCCGGGAACTCAGATCCGCGGTATCCAGGCTCTGGGCATAGGGGAGCTTCTTGAGTTTGTCCAGCATCGCGGGCAGGCGCGCCGGCATTTCCTGGGCGAACCCCTGCAAATCGCGAATCACCGGCGGCAGAGAGAGGAAGCCGAAGGCAACCAGCGCAATGGCCGCTACCAGCAGGAGAATAAAGACCGCCGAGCCTTTGAACGGCTGCCAGCGGCCCAAGTGGAGGCGGGATGTTGCCTGCACCACCGGGCTGAGCACCACGGCAAACAGGGCGCACACATAGAGCAGGACCAGCACATCGCGGATGAGCCAGGCCACAAAGCAGGCCACGATCAGGCCGAAGGCAAAAACAATGTCGCTGCGCAACGTGCGCGGATTGCCGGTGGACTTAGTCATGATCTTGCCTCACTAGAGCGAAACCAGAGTAGCTGTGCCCTCTCGATTTTCGTGCAAGGTCGCCGCTCCCTGGGGGTCGCGTCGACTTGAGAGCCGCGGCCTCGGGATACAGTCACTCTGGTTTCGCTGTAGGGCCTGTTCACACTGCCGCGGCGAATGCGACCGGGAACGCCAGCAGCACCAACACCGCTCACGACTGGTCCCCGCCCAGGATAGAGCCCACAATGCCGCCCAGAAGCGCGCCGCCCACGGCCGAGCGCGGATTCTGCCCCTCGTTGTGCGGGAGGTACTCGTAGATCTGGTGCGCGAGGCGCGAGATGGGCAGCGTCTGCAGCCACACTGCGCCCGGACCCTGGAGCACGGCCAGAAAAATGCCGTCGCCGCCGAAGATCATGTTCTTGATGCCGGGGACCATGGTGATCTGGAAGCCCATCGAGGCCTGGAAGGCTCCAACGTGGCCGGGATGGACGAGCAGGGTTTCGCCGGGGCCGAGGTTCTTCTGGATCAGCTCGCCGGAGAGCTCGAGCCAGGCCGTGCCCTGACCGCCGATGCGCTGGAGCATGAAGCCGCTGCCGCCAAAGATGCCCGCGCCGAGCGACTGCTGAAACCCGACACTGATGGTCACCTGGGGCGTGGCGCACAGGAAGCCGTGGCGGTGGACCATGTACTCCGGACCCTGGCCCAGTTGCACGGGAACAATGTGACCCGGCACCTTGGTGGCAAACGAGACCGAGCCGGGAGCCTGGGTGGCGCGGTACTCGGTCATGAAGAGGCTGCCGCCGCCGGCCACCCGCTTGATGACGCCAAAGAGCCCGCCGCCTCCGCCCATCTGGGTATGCGTGGTCATCTGGATATTGGCGGTCATCCAGGAAAGCTCACCGCTCTCGCTGAAGACGCTCTCGTTGGGTTCAAGCTCTACTTCAAGCACGGGCATCGTGGTGCCCAGTATCTTCGTCTGCATCGCCGGAGTCTCCTCTCAGGAAACAGTGTACGCGGCACGGTCGGGAGGCGGAGTCAGAATCGGATTCCCGATGAGGAAGATGCGAGTTGTGGGCTCTTTACGGCAGGCGGCTGGGCCTATTGGATTGGCGCCGGTTGGGCGGGCTGCACCGCCGGCGCCTTTCTGGCCTCGGTTTCAGGAAACTGGCCTCGGTTTTGAGGAAACCGGGTCTTCCTCCCTACTCGGTGACGGTCAAACTGGTCTCGGCCGTGGCCAGCGAGCTGCCGCCGACCCAGATCTTGTAGGTCGTCGGCTCGACGATGCGCTGGAGATCGACGTTGTAAAAACTCAGTTCATCAAAGCCCAGGGGAAGCTCGACGTGCTTGCTTTCTCCGGGAGCAAGGGCGACGCGGATAAAGCCCTTGAGTTCGCGGACCGGCTGCTCCACGCTGGCGGCGGTGTTGCGAATGTAGAGCTGAACCACTTCGGTTCCGGCCACGCTGCCCGTGTTCTTGACGTCGATGCCGACCTTGACCATAGGCCGATGCCCTGAGGCAAGCAGTTCGCGCCGGGGGACCTCGCCGCGGCTGATGGTTGGCTGCCCATAACGGAAGCGCGTGTAGCTCAACCCCCAGCCGAAGGGATAGAGCGCCGCGTTGTCTTCGTCCATGTAGCGCGAGACGAACCGTTCGGCGGAGTTCCGGGGCATGTGGCTCAGGTCGCCGTGCGCCGGGCGTCCGGTGGGAAGTTGGGCATAGTAGAGAGGCTCCTGGCCAACGGCGCGCGGCAGGCTGGAGGGCAGCTTGCCGGAGGGGTTGACGTCGCCAAAGAGGACATCCACAAGGGCGGGACCGGCCTCAATGCCCGGGCTCCAGGCTTCGAGGATGGCGGGGACGTGCTCGGCGGCCCATTTGATTTCGAGCGGCCGGCCGGCGAGAACGATAAGGATCACGGGCTTGCCGGTGGCCGAGACGGCTTCAAGCAGCTTCTGCTGCGTGCCGGTAAAGCCGAGATAAGCACGGCTGGCGGCTTCGCCCTCCATCCAACTGGCGCTCTCGCCCAGGGCCAGAATCACCAAGTCAGCCTTTTTCGCGGTCTCCACCGCTTCGGCAATGGTCTTTTCGTCGTCGGGGATAGGAAGTTCCGCGGCGGCGACAGGCTGATCGGTAAAGCTCGCCCGCTCCAGCACATTGGCGTCTTCGCCGCTGAGCAGGCCGCAGCCTTTGGCGTAGAGCAACCGGTCGCCCAGACGCGCCGCGAGAGCCGTCTTGAGCGTGACCGCGTATTTGGGATCGCCGGTGACCGCCCAGGCGCCCAGCATCTCTGCCGGCGCATCGGCCAGGGGGCCGATGAGGGCCACTTTTTGAGCCTTGGCCGTCAGCGGCAGCAGAGGGCCGGCACCTGCTGCATCGTTTTTGAGCAGAACAAAGGTCTCTTCGGCCACTTTGCGGGCCGCGGCGCGGCGCTCGGGCGTGGCGTCGTAGGCAGGCCCTGCGGGGGTGTAGGGATTGTCAAAGAGACCCAGCGCAAACTTGACTCTCAAGATGCGGCGCACGGCCTCGTCGACAACGGACTCGGGGATGGCGCCCGAGCGCACCTGCGCGGCAATCACGGTCGAGTAAAGGCCGCCCTCCATGTCCATGTCGACGCCGGCCTCGAGGGCCTTGCGGGCCACGGTGGGGCCATCGCCGATGGAGTGGTTGCGCAACTCGGCCACAGCGCCCCAGTCGGAGACGACAAAGCCGTCAAAGCCCCATTCGTTGCGCAGAACTTGTGTGAGCGTGAAGGGGTTGGCCGTGGCGGGAATGCCGTTGATGGAGTTGAACGAACTCATCAGCGTGGCCGCGCCGGCCTCGACCGCGGCACGATAGGGCTCCAGGTACACCTGGCGCAGCGTGATCTCGCTCATGTCGGTGGCGTTGTAGTCGCGGCCGGCAATGGCCGCGCCGTACGCGGCGAAATGCTTCACGCTCACCGCGGCGGAATCGGGCCTGGAGAGATCGTCCTGCTGATAGCCATGCACCCAGGCGCGGGCCAAGGCCGAGCCCAGGTAGGGGTCTTCGCCGGCCGACTCGACGATGCGCCCCCAGCGCGGATCGCGCGCGATGTCCACCATGGGCGAGAATACCCACGCGATGCCGTCGGCGCGGGCCTCGGTAGCGCCGAACCGCGCCACCGTCTCGACTGCCGCGGGGTCCCAACTGGCCGCCAGCGCCAGCGGCACCGGAAAGGTGGTCCGGTGACCGTGAATCACGTCCTGGCCGAAGAGAATGGGTATGTGGAGCCGCGATTTTTCCACGGCAAGGTGCTGGTAGTGGTTGGTGGCCTCGGCGCCGGTCACATTGAGCATGGAGCCCAACTGGCCGCGGGCCGCCAGCTCATCGTATTTCAAATTCGACGCGCCCGGCCCGGTGGCATAACCGGCGGCATACTGCACCAACTGGCCGATCTTTTCATCGAGCGTCATCTGCTTCAATAACGCATCGACGCGGAGATTCACTGGTTTAGAAGCCAACTGGGCATTGGGCCTGGGAGCGCTCTGGGCAGCCGCGGTCAACCAGGAAAGACCAGACAGAAGCAGAAGGGCAAGCAGACGATGCCGAGGACAAAAGGAGGAGATTTTCATGACCTCGTCATCATAAACCGCTACCATCATCCGCGAATCGTGCGCGTCTTGGGAGCGAATCCGGCAACGACGGCGCGATAGCGAGGATTTCAGCCAAGCCGCCGCACGGATCGTCCGGGAAGCTACTGAGGAGGATTAAGCTTCTTGTGCTTTGCGGCGGCTCGTCTTACGCCTAATTCTTGTAGGGTTTGATCGAAAACGCCGGAATCTAAGAGGTCTTCGAAGATTTCGTACGGGTCGTTTCTGTCGCCCTCTTTACGTGCTGTTTCGGAGATGAAAAGGATGCAAACGCGCCGCCTCGCAGACGAGGCGATCCACATTATCCTCATCCTTCGCTTGCGGAGGCGAAAAATATTCGAGAGATTCCCTCTGAGAGCGTGGCTCTTGTTGAGCGGATCGTGTGGAATTATCTTCTTTATGGCTTCTTCTACTATATGGAATACCTTGCAGTGAATGCTTTCTGGATGCCCTAAGCTCTCTGCGGTCTTGCACTTGCGATACAAATCCATATAAACGCGTTCCGCAGTTGCCGTCATCTCAACCGTGAATGGGAAGGGAGAGGATGGTTTTGATTGGTCACCACTCGCGCCCTTCCCAGTTGCCGACATTGGCTACTCCTTTTCTAAATCTTTCTCGATTTCAGCAAGCGTGCGAATGCGCCCAGCACGGATGTCCTCAAATGCTTCAAGCAGTCCATTGCGCTCTTTGTCGCTCGTAAGCATTTCGATCATGCTCAGTAGCGAGTTCATTTCTGCCCTCATCTCCTGGTACTTCTTGTAGGAAAAGAGTACCGAGAGAGGAACGTCGTTTTCCTGAATGACAAAGGTGTCGTCTTCATTCTCCTTGAGTTTGGTGGCATTCAGATCGCGCAGCTTGCTCACCCCGACGTGCCTGATCCGAGGATCAATATTCGGGAATGTGCATGTTGCCATGAGTAGTCTCCTTTCCTCCAGGGTTCAAACCAACTTAGCAAACAGATCTGTTTGCTAAGTTGGTTTGAACCCTTAGGAGCATTATATCGTCAATATAATGCCTGTCAACAGCTAAATGAGTACAATTTCTATTGTCAATATATTTACATATTTCTTGACAGACAATCGTCAAAATACTACCATTTTCTTGTCATGAACAGACTGAACACTGCAAAGCGCGTCCAAGTCCTTTCCGCTCTGGTGGAAGGCGTCTCCAGTAATGCTGCCTGCCGCATGACCGGGACAGCAAAGCATACAGCGCTGAACCTGCCCCGCGATTTCTACCGGATTCATCAAACACTTCGGGTGACGCCCGCGATGGAAGCAGGGGTCGCGAACCGCGTCTGGTCGATGGCCGAATTGGTCGCCATGCTTGATTCAAGAGATCTACAAAAGGCTGCCTAATAGGAGGTGAAACGTGCCTTTTACAGCAACGAGGGGGTACTCATTCAGCGAAAATGGGATCGCAACTTATGCGCCTCGCTCATCCGGGGTGTACGGAATCTACAACAAGACAATCTGGATTTATGTCGGGGAAGCCAAGGACATGGAAGCTCGCCTTTATGCGCATCTCCGTGGAGAGTCAGACCAGAGCGCCCGCATCTCGCGCCAAAGTCCAGCCCATTATGTGTTTGAACAGTGCGATGAGAGGAATCGGAAGACGCGGGAAACAGCTCTTATTCGGGAGCTTGACCCGGTTTGCAATCGGACATAACGCCTACTCCGTCTATTGATCCGGTGAGGCGGTGGAAGAATATCTCTAGGCCGTTTACTTGGATGACTGTATAGATTTCGCGGACGCGCACTTTTATATGCGCGTCCGTCACGTTTGCACGATACTCACACTCTTGGACGAGGCCCGGAATTCCAGCCAAATTGAACAGATTGCCAAACGCCACGAGCATCCTAAGCCGGCAAAGACTTAATATGGAGCGCGGGCTCCATCCTTCAATGGCAGCAATCTTTGGTCTATCCAAGCGGCACCCTCTCGCATTTAGCGTCTCATTCATCGCCAATCAATGTCCGGTCAATCTGAATCATAGGCGCCAACCTCAAACTGCACCACTACCAACGGTTTGCATCCGGCCCGCGAATCCTTACCGTTTGCTGGCTGATGCCCTCGCCCCGAGTCCGTTCGCGCCTTCATCGCGGTGGGCAAACAACCACCAGGCATTCCCCTCAGGGGAGAAAAACCTGTCGCGCCAAGCCCCATGGATGCTCTACTCTTGCCAGTGACACGGATGAAACGGCTTCTTCTTTCATTGCGCAATGCCCTGTGGCAGGCCCTCGACCATGACGTGCTCAACACGGCAAAGGCGGCTGCCTACTCGGGAATGCTGTTGCTGTTCCCCGCGCTGCTGGTGGTGACCACGCTGCTGGCGCAGGTGCAGGAGGGGACCAACCTGGTGGGTGAGTTCCGCGCCCTGCTGGAGCAGTTTCTTCCCGGCGACACCATGGACATGCTGCAATCGTACGTGCTGACCAAGCGCATCCATTCCCTCCAGGTGATTCTTTCGGCCACCAGCCTCAGCCTGTTTGCCGGCCTGGGCATGATGCTGTCGCTGATGGAGGGCTTCCGCCGCGCTTACCGGATTCCCCGCGGGGATTGGGGCTTCTGGCCCCGCCGGCTTAGGGCCTTGATGCTGGTGCCCATCGCCCTGGTGCCGCTGTCGCTGGCCACCATGGTGGTTGTGTTCGGCCACCAGATCGAGATCTGGATGATCGAAAACGCCGACCACGAACTGCGCCACGTGGTGCTGGTTTTCTGGCGCATGGTGCGCTGGAGCATCGCAGCGGCGACGAGCATTGCCGTTCTATGCGCGCTCTACCATTTCGGCACCAGGCACAAGGAACATTGGACACAGGTGGCTCCCGGCGCCATTGCCGCCACGCTGCTGTGGTTTCCCGCCACCCTGGCCTTCGGCTGGTATGTGACGCGGATCGCGGACTACTCGATGTTTTATGGGTCGTTCAGCGCCGGGATCGCGACGCTGGTGTGGCTTTACATCAGCTCTTTCAGCGCATTGCTGGGCGCGGAACTGAATGGTCTTCTTTTTCGTAAACGCAAGGCGCGCGGTTCCGGGGTCGAACAGGGTGAGGAAGATTCTTCCGCTTTGTGACCGCTGGCGCCGGCCATTGCACGGCTCTGCTTGCATCCGGCATCAAGGGGCATCTCCGGGAGATTCTCACGCGTTGTGTGAGGTCGTGAGGATTCCATGAGCCGGCGCTCCTATCCAGCGTGGACAGAGCTTTAGTCTGCTTGCATGCGGCGAAGCGAGCCTGACTGAACTCCGGAGGAAATGCTGCCCCATGTACAATAGAATGAGCCGTGCTGCGCTTCCTCAACCCTTTAACCTAGCCTTTCTCTTGGAGTCTTCCCCATGCCGTTTGAACTGAATCTTGTCGATGAGCCCTCGCAACGCCGCGCGAAAATCGTGGCCACCCTCGGGCCGGCGTCGAACACGGAGCCTGTTTTCTGCGAGTTGGTTCGCGCCGGCGTGGACGTGGTTCGCCTGAACTTTTCCCATGGCACGCACGAGGAGAAGCTGGCGTTGATCCACATGATCCGCAAAGTGGCGCGGGAAGAGAACAAGCCGCTGTGTATCCTGGGGGATTTGCAGGGACCGAAGATCCGCACTTCGAAGCTGAAAGATCATCATCCGGTGCTGCTGAAGGCAGGGCAGCGGCTCACGATTACTCCCCGCGAAGTGCCTGGGACTGCGACCCTGGTGGGCACCACGTTCAAGACTCTGGCGGAGAACGTGGAGCAGGGGTCAAGGATTCTGCTATCGGACGGCCTGATCGAATTGCGGGTTCATGAAGTGGTGGGCGACGATGTGGTCTGCGAAGTGATCAATGGCGGGCTGCTGGGAGAAAACAAGGGGATCAACCTGCCAGGCATACCGGTGCGGGTTCCGTCGCTGACGGAAAAAGACGCCCTTGACCTGGAGTTCGCGCTGAAACATGGCGTGGATGCGATCGCCGTCTCCTTCGTGCGCACCGCGGAGGATGTGAGGATTGTGCGCAATCGCGTGACCGCGCTCGGCAGCGAAACCTGGATTATTGCGAAGCTGGAAAAGCCGCAGGCGATCGAACACCTGGACGGGATTCTGCAGGCCTCGGACGGCATCATGGTGGCGCGCGGCGACCTGGGCGTGGAGGTGCCGCCGGAGCAGGTGCCTGCGATTCAGAAGTACATTATTCGCCGCGCGGCCGAGCATCGCAAGCCGGTGATCACGGCCACGCAGATGCTGGAGTCGATGATCGACAATCCGCGGCCGACGCGGGCCGAGGTATCCGACGTGGCCAACGCCGTGTATGACGGAACCGACGCGGTGATGCTCTCCGGCGAGTCGGCGGTGGGCAAGTATCCGGTGGAGACAGTGGCGATGATGGCCCGCATTGTGGCCGACGCGGAGCGGCACATCAAGGAAGATAAAGAGACGGATACGGAAACGCGCCATCGCCACACGGGACTCTCGATCGCGGAGACAATTTGCGAGGCCACCGCTCACGCCGCCGACGACCTGGACCTGCGCGGGATCGCGCTGTTTACCGAGTCAGGGCAGACTGCGCGGCAGCTCTCGAAGTACCACCCGACCGCGCCGATCTTTGCGCTGAGCCCGGTGGAGATTACGATTCACCGGCTGAACCTGCTATGGGGCACGATCCCGATCCGCTGCCCCAAAGTGAACACGACAGAAGCGCTGGTGGAGTGTGCCGAGAACCTGCTGGAGATGCATGGGTACGTGAGGCCGCGCGAAGTGATCGCCATTGTGGCCGGAACGCGCACCAAGTCAGGCTCAACAAACTTTCTGCGGCTGCACGTGATGGGCGAGCGCGAGATGGGCGATGCGCGCTTTCACAGCGCGCTGAACAAAGAAGCCAGCGAGCCAAAGCCCAAGCGCGCCGCGCGGAAATCAAAGGCCTTTAAAATTTACCCCTCGCCGAATCCTCCGGAGATCTCAAACCCGTAGACAGCCGGCAGCCGCAAAGAAGCGAATCGAACCAATCGGCATAGGGGGAGCGGTCACCCGCTCTCCCCTGCCACACCACCGGACATGCGGGTCCGCATCCGGCGGTTCGAGAAGTTGAGGTCAGCAGAGACGTGGTATTCCCAGCCTGTCGGCCCATGCA
>Ga0302320_10003001_pt1 | contig 39313 bp, 44 predicted proteins | sample Bog_T0_3_FD_202130 | JGI IMG/M metagenome (GOLD analysis project Ga0302320, IMG submission 202130) | Peat permafrost microbial communities from Stordalen Mire near Abisko, Sweden - Bog_T0_3 | ecosystem: Environmental > Terrestrial > Soil > Wetlands > Peat | place: Sweden: Abisko, Stordalen Mire... | reverse complement strand
GGGTCTCAACCCGCCAGCGCGTCCAGGCCGGGGACACCCGGCCCGAAGCCCCCAATGCTGCTCGGAGGCGGCCCGCATCTTGCTCGCGGGTGGGCGTGATCAGCTTTGATCACGTCAGTTGAGCGGCGTCGTCCTGGTGGAGCGGTCCGTATGACGTGTAGGCCGATGGCAGGAACGGCCAGTCGGCGTTTCCAAATCTCGCGTCCTCGGCCCGCCCGTTCAGGGCAGCCTGCGCGTTCCCGGCGGTGACCTCAACGAGCTGCCCGCCGATCTCAAGCGTCAGCGGCCTGACGAGGCGGCCCAGGCGCTCCCTGTAGCGGATCTCATCCCCCTCGGGCAGCGTGGCGGTTACCGCAACCGGCGCGTCGTCCGGATCGGCCTCCGGCACCTCGGCCAGGACTGACGTGAGAAAGTGGAGGTAGCGCTCCGCCCGGCAGCCCGGAGGAACGGCGTGCGCGGTGTAGGGCACCGGGACCACGAGAAAATGCGGCATGCCATTGTCCTCCAGGGCTTGGCCGGGGCATGGAAGGCAACCCCGTCCGGGCGTCCGACAGCGGGCCGGACGCCAAAAATGTTAGCATGAATGCTTCAAATTCCGGGCCTTGGCGCTGGCGCTGGCAACCCGTTGCATTCGGGACCCATCTCCTGGCGGATGTCGTGCGTCGTGAGCACGTCGTCTATCAATTCCAGGACCCATCCCCTCGATCCGTCAGCCCCCGGGCCGCGCCGCCATGCGGCCGCCAGGTCGGACAGCGCGGGCATGAGCCCCTCTGCGCCGCCGGACAGATCCGCCAGTGCCTCCACCATGTCCGCGCAGGCCCGGATGCCTTCGACGCTGCGGGCCTGTCCGAACGGCTCGAGCACCCTGTCCTCCATCTGGTTCGCGGCCTCGCGCAGCGCGAACTCCTCCGGCCAGAGGGGCAGGGCGGACGGATCTTGGACCTCGATCCTGCCGAGAAACGCCGCTTCTTTGCCGCGGCGCCGGGCGATCTCCGCGACCAGTGCCCGGGCGTCGGCGCCGAACGAGGCCAGGGCGTCGCCGCCGCTGAGCCAGCCGGCCTCGGGGGCCGCGTGCACCTGCGCCGCATCCCTGTGCCAGCCGCTGCCAACCCACGCCGGACCGAATGAAGGCAGGTAGAGGATGTCGCCAACGAAGGCGGAGCCTCTGGCCATCCACGCCGACGCCTCGGCGGCGCGGATGCGCCGGTCATCCCCCGTGCTTCTTGCGAACGGCGAGTCCGCCTCCAGGTAGCCAAGGCCGGCCGGAGCCCGTTCGCCAGGCTTGCGCAGCACGATCCTGGTCATGCCCGTGCGGGGGGCCGCCATCTCGAGCAGCCGCATCGCCGGCTGCGCCAGGCTCCTGGTGACGCTGGCCACGCCGTCCGCGGCCAGGGCGGCCTCCGTGGCCGGAAACTCCCGCAGGCGCGCGGCATCGCGGTCCGTAATGGCGCCGTCCCGCCCCCCGAAGGCGAAAAACGCATCGTCCATGACAGCCCGGCGCATCAGAGTCCCGCCGAGCAGCCTGTAATCCACCTCGGCCACCACCGGCGTCATGGCAAGCCTGTCGCCGCCCTGGCAAACCACCGGCCGGAACGACGCGTAGCGGCAGCGGGCGACCACAGGCGCGTCCGATGCCGCAACTTCCGGCACCTCGGCAAGCGCCATGCCGTACATCACCCGCGTGTCCGGATTCCGGCACCGGGGGAAGTGGCCGGTCCGCGCGTAGGTGAACGGGACCTCAAGAAACGCCATCGGCTTCATCTCCGCTTGGATGCGCGCCAAGTCTGGCCCGCCCGCTGGCAAGAGAATGGGCATGCCGCAACTTTCCCGCCATGCCGCGGGCGGTGCGGCAAAATGTTGGCAAGCACGCATGGATTTTGCCGCATGGGCGCGCATGCCATGGCTTCATGCCGCGCCGTAGCCAAAGAAAGCCCTGGACGCTAGCAAGGATTTCTGATCAACTTGGCCGATCGAATCCTTGCCATCCTTTTGAGGGGCGCCGGCACCAATGAAGCCATTCCTGAAGTGGGCCGGCGGCAAGAGCCGCATGGTTCCCCGCATCGAGGCTCTGCTCGCCGACGGCGGACGGTTTCTGGAGCCGTTCTGCGGTTCCGCCGCGCTCCTGATGGGCATGAGCCGGCGCTCCTACGGCAGCTACCTGCTTGCCGACAAGAATGACGATTTGATCGTGCTCTATAATGTTGTCCGCAGCGGCGGCAGGCGCTTTGTCGACGGTTGCAGGCGCCAGATGTTCGTGCCCGGAAACAATACCCGCGAGGCATACAACCGCCTCAGGGCGGAGTTCAACATGCCGGAGTCGAAGGCGGATCCGGAGCGGCGCTCGATGCTGTTCGTCTACCTGAACAGGTTCTGCTACAATGGACTCTGCCGCTACAACAACTCCGGCGGCTTCAACGTCCCCTTCGGCTCGCAGGCATCGCCTTATTTCCCGGAAACCGAGCTGCTGGCGTTCGCGGAGAAGTCCCCCGTGGCGGATTTCGTCCGCGCCGATTTCCGTGAGATCATGGCGCTGGCCGGGGACGGGGATGTCGCATACTGCGACCCGCCATATGCGCCGCTGTCCCCGACCGCGAGTTTCGAGAGCTACGCGATAGGCGGCTTTGGCGAGCGCGACCACGCCGACCTGGCCGACCACTGCTTCGCGGCGGCGGCGCGCGGCGCGCACGTCGTGCTGTCGAACCATGACACGCCGCTCACCCGGCGGCTCTACGCAGGCGCCAGGGTGGAGGAAATCGCGGTCACCCGCTCGATAAGCGGCAACGGGGCGACGCGCGGCAAGGCGGACGAAATCCTTGTCGTGTTCGAACCCGGCCTGGCCCGGCGCGTGCCGGGTGCCAGGGCAGCCTGACAAGGGGTCCGCGGGCCGCTGCCCGCGGACCTGCGGGACACCGGTGCTTCGCCGGGGGAAATCCGCGCCGGGCAGGGCACCGGGACCGCCTTGCTTGCATCCGCCTGATCAGAAGATGGCCAAGGAAACAGACCCGCCGGAAGGGCGCCGAGGCCACCATGCAAAACGCGACCTACGCCAGAACCGTCCGCCACCAGTATCCGTTCCCGCAGGCAGACCGCCCCGACCGCGTCCTCGCGGTCCTCGCGGCCGTCTGCGCCCGTCCGATGGACGACCTTGAGCTCGCCAGGCATTTCAGCGTCCATCACCGCCAGGGGCGCTACTATGCCGACGCCGCCGGCTACCTGGGCCTGGTCCGCCTGTCCGGCGGTTACTGGCGCCCGGAGCGGCGCGGCGCGGATCTCAACAGCACCGCTGACGAGAACCGGCGCTTTGAAACCGTCGGCGAGCTGGTCGTCGCCCTGCCGGTGTTCCGCGAAGCCGCCATCCACCTTGCCGTCAACGGGGTGCTGCCGCCGCCCGACGAGATCGAGGGATGGATCCGCGCCGAGGATCACGCCCTGAACCGCGAGACCGCATCCCGCAGGGCCGTGACGGTGCATTCCTGGGTTGCCAACGTCGCCGAGAACTCGCCGGGCGTCATCCGGGCGCTGGCACCGGAAACACCTGTGGCCGCACTGACCGCCTGACGCGAAGCCTTGCGCCAGAAGATTCCGGATCTGGAATCTTCTGGATCGGCGACGGGAAATAGGATTTGCTTGCTTAGTCCTTTGAACCGCTGCGGGGCCAGCCATGGATTCAGAGCCATCGCCAGCCTCCGGCTGGCCTGCCGCCCGACCTCTCGTCAAGTGGACAGGCGGCAAGTCGGCCGAACTGGCGTTCATCGGCCAGGCCCTGCCCGCGGCGGCCGGCCGCCACATCGAGCCGTTCGTCGGCGGCGGCGCGGTCCTGTTCGCGCAGCCCGCGTCATTGTGGGCCGAGGTGAACGACCGCAGCGGCGACCTCATCGCCCTGTACCGCGAGATGGCGGCCCTGGATCCGGCCTTCCTCAGCGCGCTTGAGGCCATTGAGGAGAGCTGGACCGCGGTCGGCCGGATTGATCCCCTGCTGCCGGACCCGCGCCTCGCCACCGAGACCCGGCGCGGATGCGCTTCCCTGGCCCGCCTGGTGCCCGGCCTGGACGAGGACGCCGGACAGGCCGCGCTGGCAGCGCTGGCGCGCAAGCGGCGCTTCATCGCCCGGCTCGGGACAGGCGCCAGGGGAAGCCCGGGTCCCCTGCTGATGGCGGCGCTGAAGGGCGCCGCCTACACGGCAGTGCGCGCTGCCTTCAACCGGTCGGCGCCGGGCACCGTCCGGTCAGCGATGTTCTGGTTCCTGCGGGAATTCGCCTACGGCGGCATGTTCCGCACGAACTCGGCCGGCGGCTTCAACGTGCCCTATGGCGGGATCTCCTACAACGCCCGCGGGATGGCCCCCCGGTTCGAACAGATGGCCTCGCCGGGCATCCGTGCCCGCCTGGCCAGATGCGGACTGCACTGCGGGGACTTCGAGGCTTTCCTTGACCGGGCGCGCCTGCGCCATGACGACTTCGTGTTCCTTGACCCGCCTTACGACAGCGCGTTCTCGACCTATGACGGCAATGCCTTCACGCGGGCCGACCACTGCAGGCTCGCCGGATGCATGGCGCGGATGCCCGCAAAGTGGATGCTCGTGATCGCCGCCACGGATTTCGTCCGCGAGACCTACGCGGCGGTGCCGGGAGCCCGGACGGTGGAGTTCGGCAAGACCTACCAGGGGCATATCCTGAACCGGAATGACCGCGGAGCGGTCTACCTCATGATCACCAACTACGGCATTCCGGCGCCCGACTGCGCCCGGCGCGGCACGGAACGCCTGCAGGGCCGCCTGCAGGCAGCCGGTGAGCTTGCGGACGGCATGCCGGCATAGGCATGGTCAGGCCGCCACCACGGACGCCGTGTCTTGCCGGCGTCCGTGGTGCCATGCGGTGGCGGGACGCGGAGGATGCCGATGGCCAGGGACGCAGACGGGGACGAGTGGGACGAGTTGCACGGTGAAGCGCTCGGGGAGACCGGCTACTGGGGGCGCGCCGGATCGGGACTCATCATTCTGGCGCGGGACACCGGCCGCCTGCTCCTTCCGTTCCGGAGCCAGGAAGTGCTTGAGCCAGGGACCTGGGGCACCTGGGGCGGTGCCATCGACCCCGGCCAGGAGCCGCTCGAGTCGGCGCTGAGGGAGGCGGCGGCTGAGACGGGGCATCCGGTCAGCGGGACGGATGCCATGCTGCTGCTGGTCTACCGGGACGATGAGGCTGGCTTTTCCTATCACACATTCCTGGTGACCGAGGACCGCGAGTTCGAGCCGTCCCTCAACTGGGAGAGCGATGACGCGGCATGGTTCGGGCATGGCGACTGGCCTTCCCCCCTGCATCCCGGCCTGGCGGCGCTGCTTGCCGATCCGCTGGCGTCCGGAAAGCTGGCGGCCGCCGTCGCCGCCGTTTCCCCGAAGCCGGCGCCAGGCCGATGACGGCCACCAGCCGCATGGCGGCAACCTTCAGGTGTTGACACCCCAGTGCCAGGCGCATAGGCTGCTCCCGTATCCGGAATGAATCTGGATGGCGTGACAGCAAGGGGCTTGCTGATGGACATTGACATTGCCGCCGGGCGCGATTCCGGCACGCCTGCGCTGCGCGGGGACATCCCGCTTGCCTTTGCGGCGCGCCTGCCGGACCGGCACGATTTTCCCAATGACTATGCCGTCTTCATCGGGCGGATGCGGCCCGTAACGAAGGCCCACCTGGCCAACGTGCGCCATGCGCTGATGGTGTCCGCCATCGTTGTGGTCGTGATCGGCTCGGCGGAGCAGGCGCCGAGCCCCCGCACGCCGTTCGGCGAGGCATTGGTGGAAACCATGCTGCGGGGCAACTTCTCGGACTCGGAGAATGCCCGCATCGTCGTTGTGGCGATGCGCGACCTCTACAACAACGCCCTCTGGCTGACCGGCGTGCGCTCGCTGGTCCGGCAGGTGACCGCGGCCTGCGGACCGGCCGGCCGCAAGCCACGCATTGCCCTCGTCGGCCACTTCAAGGATGCCAGGACTAGCGACTACCTCAAGCGGTTCCGTCCGTGGGGGCTCGAGAAGGTGGCGAATGTCGACGGCATTTCGGCCACGCCCATCCGCGACGAGTACTGGGAGGACCCGCTCGCTGCGGTGGCGCGGCACCGCAGCGACATCCCGGAAAACGTCGAGGAGATCCTCATCGCCTTCGCCAGGACCCCCGAATACACCTGGCTGGCCGAAGAGCACCGCGCCTACGTGAAGGACCGCCGGGCTTATGATGGGCTGCGTTTCAGGCCCACGTTCCATGCAGCCGATCCGGTCGTGATCATGGACGGCAACGTCCTGCTCATCGAGCGCGACCTGCGCCCGGGCCTCGGCCTGCTTTCGCTGCCCGGCTCGTTTGTCAACGAGGGCGAAGAGGTCATGGACGCCATGCTCCGCGGGCTCTACGAGAAGACCAAAATCAGGGTGCCCAAGCGGATCGCCGCGAGCCGCACCACAGCGACGCACGAGTTCAGCTATCCGTGGCGCAGCGAGCGCGGCCGCATCATCTCGACCGCGTTCCTGGTGGAGCTCGACGAGGAGGAGCTGCCGAGGGTCTCGCCCGGGAAAGGCGCGGCGCGCGCCCTCTGGATGCCGCTCGCCGACCTCGACCCGCGCCGCATGTTCGAGGACCACATGCGCATGGTCGAGCTGATGGTCGGCCTCATGCGGGGCTGACGGATTCCCGGCAATGGCATGGATTTTTTGCTTTACATGGCCGTTTCCATGTCCTAGTCTTTCCACCAAGTCCACTGGATGAACCGGTGGCATGCGGCAAAGGGGCTTTGCCATGCTGAACAAGGATTTCGCCACCGGGGCACCCCGGCTGGCAACTGCCACCCTCCAAATCCCGGGACCGACCGCGCCGTCCGCACGCCAGCGGCCCTGACGCGTTCCGCGCCGCGCAAGGCGCACGGTTCCTGTATTCCCGCCTGCGCGGGATGGCGGAGGGTCTTGTCATGATCAGCGGAAAGATTTCCATTGCCTGCGTGCAGGCCAATCCGACAGTCGGCGACGTCGCCGGCAACCTTGCCATCGTGCGGCGCGAGCGCGAACGCTTCCGCGGCAAGGCTGACCTGCTGGTGTTCAGCGAGTGCTTCGTCACCGGCTACCCGCTGGGCGACCTCGTCATGCGGCCCGCGTTCCTGCGCGACGTGCGCGAGGCTGTCGGCGGTTTTGCCCGCGAGATCGCCGGTGACGGCGGACCCGCCGTCCTGCTGGGCGCGCCCCGCGAGGGTGGTCCACGCCCCTTCAACTCGGCGTTCCTCATCGAGACCGACGGCACAATTCAGGTCAGCGACAAGGCCCGCCTGCCGAACGAGGAGGTCTACGACGAGAAGCGGACGTTCGCGGAAGGGCCGCTACCGCGGCCGCTGGCTTTCCGCGGCCTCAAGCTCGGCGTCGCAATCTGCGAGGATTTCTGGCACGGCGAAGTGACCCGCGCACTGGCCGACGAGGGCGCGGATCTGCTGATCGTCATCAACGGAAGCCATTTCAAAATCGGCAAGCAGGGGGTCAGGCTGCGCCTGGCGCGCGACACGGTCCATCGGCTCGGGATCCCCCTCGCTTACGTCAACCAGGTCGGCGGCCAGGATGAGCTGGCATTCGACGGCGGCACGTTCGCGATGGCAAGGAGCGGCAACCTGCTGGCGCAGGCGTCATTCCAGGAGGCGGCCCTCCTTTTCGACGTGGCCGTGGGGGACAGCGGTGCTGACTTCCAGGTGTCGCTCGATGACATGATCAGCAACAGCACGCTGTCGAACTCCTATCCGGCCGACTGGCGCGAAGCCGCATGGCTGGCCATGGCGACCTGCGGCCGCGACTACGTGCTGAAGAGCGGGTTCGGCGGAAAGGGCGTCGTGATCGGCATGTCGGGAGGCCTGGACAGCGCCCTGACCGCAGCCATCGCCACCGACGCGCTTGGCAGCGGGAAGGTCCTGCTGGTCCGCATGCCATACGTGTACACCGACGACGAGAGCATGGACGACGCGGCCGAGGCGGCGCGCATGCTCGGTGCCCGCATCGTCACCGTCCCCATCGCCCCCATTGTGGAAGCGATGAAGGCTGTGATGGCGCCGCTTTTCGGCACCGAGGGCAAGACCGCGGAGGATGTCACCGAGGAGAACTTCCAGGCGCGGGCGCGCGGCATGGTCCTGATGGCCATCAGCAACAAGCTCGGCTACATGGTCCTCACCACCGGCAACAAGTCGGAGATGAGCGTTGGCTTCGCCACGCTTTACGGCGACATGTGCGGAGGATTCTCGCTCATCAAGGACTGCCCGAAGACCATGGTTGTCAAGCTGGCCAGGTGGCGAAACGCCTCCAGGCCTGCCCGGTGCCTTGGCCCTGACGGCCCGGTGATGCCGGAGCGGATCATCAGCAAGCGTCCGTCTGCGCAGCTCGCCCCGGGACAGACCGATGAGGCCGTCCTCGGATCGTACTGGCATCTCGACCCAGTGCTGCTGCACCTGGTCGACGGGATGAGCCCGCCGGAGCGTGCGGCCGTGCTCGCGACGCGCGACGCGCGCGATGAGGCCAGGCAGGAGGCTGCCCTGATCGGGGACCATGCGGAGCGCGAGAGGGCGCTCGCGGACGCCGAACTGATCACGGTGACGGCGGACTACGCGGAGCGGATCGGCGGCCTGGTCAGGCGGGCACAGTACAAGCGCCGCCAGGCTCCGCCCGGCGTGGTGCTGACGGGCAGGGATTTCGGGCTTGGCTGGCGCTTCCCAATCGCTGGAAAATACAAGTTGTGACGAACGGCCTCTGAAGTAAGGGCATAATGCGATGCTGACAAACTTTGCGGCTCGCGCCGACAATCATAACTATCGCCTTGACCCTATTATCCGCAGCTTGCTGGATATTGATTGGTATAAATTGGTAATGCTCCAGTTCATCTGGAAGTATTTTTCAGATACCAAGGTTACAGTTTCGCTGATCAACCGCAAGAGGTCGGTCAGGATCGCCGATGACATTGATGAGGCGGAACTGTGCCGCCAGCTCGACCACACCTGCGCGCTGCGCGTCGCCAAGTCGGAGAGCATCTGGATCGCGGGAAACATGTTCTACGGCCTGCGGGGCATCTTCGAGCCTGCCTTCATCGCCTGGTTTGCCGATATCCGGCTGCCTGGCTACCGCCTCGAAAAGATTGACGGCCAGTGGGTCCTCACGTTCGAGGGGCGGTGGGAACAGACGACGCTGTGGGAGATCTACGCGCTCTCCATCATCAGTGAGCTGCGCACGCGTGCCGCGCTTGCCAGGCTGACAGAATTCGAACTCGACATCCTGTATGCCCGCGCCAAGGCGAAGCTCTGGAGCAAAATCGAGCGCCTGCGGGGCATTCCCGGCCTGAAGCTCGCGGATTTCGGCACCCGCCGGCGGCACAGCTTCCTCTGGCAGGAGTATGTGGTGCTCGCGCTGAAGTCCGAGCTCGGCGCCGCCTTCGCGGGAACCTCGAATGTCTACCTGGCCTACAAGCATGACATGGAAGCCATCGGCACCTATGCCCATGAGCTGCATATGGTGCTTGCCGCCCTCTCGCTCGACGGGAAGCTTGGCGATCTGACGCTGAAGGACAGCCAGTATGAGGTTCTGCGGCTGTGGATCGAGATGTACGGCGGCGCGATGATGATCGCGCTCCCGGACACTTTCGGCTCGACGCAGTTTTACCGCAACGCGCCGGCATGGGTCGCAAAGGCCATCTCCGGCATCCGGCTGGACAGCAAGGATCCCTTCGCGGGCGGCGACGAGGCCATCCAATTCTTCGCCAACGCCGGCGAAGACCCGCTGGGCAAGCTGCTCATCCCGTCGGACGGGCTGGATGTTGGCGACATCATCAGCCTTCACGCCCACTTCGGCGGGCGGATCGGCGATGGGTTCAATGCGCGGACGGACTTCCACGACGCCAAAGACTTCCTTGACCCGGCGAAGTGGACACATGAGCCGCGCATCCGTGACAGCGCGGGCTGGGGCACGCTTTTGACCAACGACTTCCGCGGCTGCCACCCCCGTGGCTGGACTGACCTCGACCCCATCAGCCTGGTCTGCAAAGTGTCGCATGTGGAAGGCCGTCCCGCCGTGAAGCTGAGCGACAACTATGAGAAGGCGACCGGTCCGGCCAGCGAGATCGCGCTCTACCGCGAAACCTTCGGCAGCGAGGGCGTCACCGGCGCCCCGGTGCTGGTCTGAGGAGGACAGCCGTGACAGAACCGCTCAACCCAGCGTGGATTGAGGCCCACAACGCCAGGTGCGGGGCCACCTGGCGTCCGGTCCTCGCGGCCATTGCGCAGCTTGGTCTGGAAGACAGCCGCGAGATTGTCCGCCTTGCCCGCGAAGACGGCCTGGCCATGAACGAAGTTGCCAGGCGCATCCGGGCAAGGCTCGGATGTGCCTGGCCCGCCCACCTCGATGCCAGGGTCGGGATGGAAGCATTCGGGCACGCGCTTGAGGCGCTCGGACTTTATGACGATGACTTCCGGCCCGACGCGGAGAGGCTGGCGGCGCTGCGCAAGGCCGATGAGTTGGAGAGGCTGGCGACGCCGCGCGGTGCCGATGGGTGAAGTCCGGCCGCGCCATCTGACCACTGGATCCGGCGAATTCGGATTTTGGCCATCCGACGGAACCGGCGCGGCCTGCCTATTTCTTGCGGGAACTCGCGGTGGCCTGCGGATCGCGAGGCTGAGTGGCAACAGCCTTCGGTCCCGGGCGGCGCTGTCGGACGCCATTCAGCCGCCCGTCAATAAGAAAGCTCATTTTTTTCGAAACGCCGGCTCCTGACGCGAACTCGGGCCACCGATCCACAGATGTCCTCACGCGTTCGGTGATTGTGGCTGCAGCCTTCTCGGCAACCCCGACGTCTTTGGCGACAGCACGGATATGGTCTACCCCGGGATTTCGGCCTTCCCCGTGGACGTCCAGAGCATGTTCGCCACCCGGGCCGGATGAAAACGTCACGTCATAAGCGGGCGACAGTGCCCATTGGCCATCATCATCCATCAGGAAACTGTGGTTCTTGGTGTGATCGTCACGGTTATGCGCGAACACATTGAAAACCATCCGCAAGAACGCCTGATCGACATCGGCTTGTCGCCTGGTAAGCTGCCTGGCGGCTTTGATCATTCCGGCGTAGCCGAGACTGGGCAGTGTATGGTCGAGATTGAGCAGTCCGCTGATTGTGTGCATGTGCAACCGTTGATTGCCATTGCGGTCGAACCGCCTGACGCCGAAGTAGCCCGGCCCCCTGCTTGCCGGGAACAGCTCGGTTTGAGGCATGTTGACCCCGGCATCACACGCCATCTTCGCGTAGGCGTGCTCGATGGCCCCGATATCGATGGAATCTGATGCGGCCCTGAACTTCACAATCCAGTGCTCGTAGTTGTCCGGAATGTCGTCCACTCCGTGAAGGAGACAGGCGCCATCCACCGCATACCCGACAAGAGCCTTGGGGCGCGCACCTTGGGGTGATCCGCCGACTTTGATCAACTCGTCGAGGACGGCCTTCGGGTTGTCCGCAATCACCATTTTGGCTTGGTCCGCCAGGCGATCGAGGTCTATCGCGCCCTGGGTGCCTCCCAGCGCCGGATGCTCGGGATGGTAGACGAGCGCCCCCATGCCATGCCGTCCCACCCAGGCAAGGCGATCCAGCGGAGTCAGTGCGCCTGGCGGGATTCCGACTTGGCTGAGCTTGCGGTCCATGAGCAAACGCCCCCACCCGTCCGGGAGGCTGTCGTTGAACAGGCCGTGCAGCCGTTCAAAGACAGCCTCCGGCCCCTCAATGAGGCCAGGAGCCAGCCGCAAACGGAATGGCGAGAGCTCCAGTCCGGTTGACAGAAAAGCCTTGTCATACTCGAAGTAGATGACGCGGTCTCTCCACGCCAACCGGCCGACCACCAACGTTTCGCCTTTCACCGCCATCTCTACCCGCAATGCGGCAATGGGCCTGAACTTCATATTGCGATCCGCCACTCTCATTTTTTCGTCCCCCTCTGCCGTATTTTCGGTACAGCAATTACCTCGTCCAGGGAGGCGAACCTCGGCAATTGGAACATACCTCCGAATCCGCTCTCCATCCTGAGCGCCAAAGCGATCCTTGCCACAACCTCAAGGGATGCCGCCCCGCTGCGTTCGAAACGCTTGAGCGTGCCGAGGCTGACGCCAGACCTTTCCGCCAGCCCTTCCTGGGTCAGGTCGGCCGCCAGGCGGGCCGCTCTTGCGCGAGCCGCTACCGCGCGGCATATGTCCAGCGGTGATTCGAACATAAAGGATATCATGTTATCCAACAGTGCTTGTTTCGGCAGTTTGTGGATAATATGTTATCCACAGGAAAATGCAAGCCTGACCCCGCGCTGCGCCGGGCGGTGCCCCCGCCGGACAAAAGCAAACTTTCAGTCCACCATCGGCAGCGGGGGCGGCGGGGACGCCGGCAACTTTTGGAGAGGATGACCGGAATGCCCAGCGGCGACATCAGGACTGCCGGTGACATCACCAGGCTCATCGCCGGCCAGCCGCAAATGATGGATATCCTTTCGGCGGTCAGCAGCCTGAACCTTCAGGACTGCTGGGTCGGCGCGGGCTTTGTCCGAAACGCGGTCTGGGACGCGATCCAGGGCCTGCCCCGGCAGCCGCATTGCGGCGACGGCGACGTCGACGTGGTCCATTTCGACCGGTCCAACCTGTGCCCGGAATGTGACCTCGCAATCGAGGCCCGCCTCGCGGTCTCGCTGCCAGGCGTGCCCTGGCAGGTCCGGAACCAGGCCAGAATGCACTTGCGGAACGGCGACATGCCTTACGCCGACACGGCGGATGCCATCAGGCACTGGCCGGAAACATGCACGGCGGTTGCCGTGCGGTCCGATCGCGGAAGGCTGCGCCTGCTTGCGCCGCTGGGCATTTCCGATCTGGTTTCGATGACTGTCACCCCAACGCCCGCCTTCGCCGACAAGGATGATGTCTTCCGCGCCAGGGTGGCCGAGAAGCAGTGGACGCGGCGCTGGCCGGACGTCCGGATCACGGGCGGCGCATCTGTCGGCGCCAGGCTTCCGGGCGGGGAACGGCGCACGTGCGATTCCGTTGGGGACTGTGCGGAGGAAGGAAAACTGCTATCCTTGTTCCACCCTTGCCGGAAGCAGGGACACGCGCCGGCAAGGACAGATCCATGAAGCAGTTGAGCACGGCCAGGCGGGCGAAGTCCTGGCTGAAGACGGTCCGGGGTGGCCGGGTGACCCTCGGCGAACTGACGGACGCGCTCGGGGAGCGCGGATTCGGCTTCCTCCTGCTGGCGCTGACCCTGCCGAACGTGCTGCTGATCCCCAGCGTGCCCGTGCTTCCGCTCATCCCCGGCATTCCGGCGATGCTTCTCTGCATGCAGATGGTTCTCGGGCGGCGTTCCCCATGGCTGCCCGGTTGGGCCGCGCGCCTGAGCGTGCGCAAGGAGCACGCGGAAAAATGCATCCGCTTTGCCGGCTGGATGTCATCGGCGGCGCGTCCCCGCCTGCCATGGCTCACAGGCCCCGTTGGGGAGCGGGTGCTCGGCGCGGTGGCGCTGCTGCTGACCGCTGTGCTCTGCGTGCCCATCCCCGGCGTGAACCTGCTGACGGCCATGGGAACTCTCGCCCTGGCGCTCGGGATGGCGGAGGGTGACGGCCTGCTCGCCGCCGCCGGGTCCGTGACAGGCATCTGCGGGGCCGCGCTGACGGTCTGGGTGCTGGCGGCGCTCGCCGCCTGATCACGCCGGCGGCGTGGCCCCGCGGTGCCACATCGGCCCCGCGCCGTCGCGGACAAACCCGAACCTGGCGTACAGGCTTTCCAGCGCCTCCAGCGGGATCGGGTCATCGACCAGAATGATGATCGGGTAAGGCCTCACGGCCAGCGCCACCCCTGCGCGGTCGGCTGCCGCGCACAGCATCAGGAGCGCCGACGATCCGTGTCCGCGGCGCCGGGGAGGGGAGACGACGAACCCCTCGATCACCACAAAGCCATCCGCCGCGTCGAGCTCGAGCGTGGCGCCGATGGCCGCGAGCCGGCCCCCGAATTCATGGGGGAACCATTCGGCGAACGCTTCGGGACCCATGGTGTCAGTTCGGAAGCTGCATGGCCCGGGCCTCCTGGCGGGCACGTTCGCCGGAAACCACGCCATATGCCTGCTGCAGCTGCCGGATCGAGCAGCCCGATCCCTCGAACACAGACCGCATCCACGCCCGGTCGGTGCGCGAGATGAACGGCATGAATTCGGGCGCCACGTTCAGCTTGCGCGCAGCCGATTCCACGACGCCGGGAAGGATGCGGTCGAAGTGCGCGGGTTCGGGCGGCGGAACCACCTGCGGCAGGAACCGGCTGCGCAGCGCAGGCGACAGCGGCGCCAGCGAGTTCACGGTTGCGAGCCACGTGACCTGGCTCAGGTCGACGCTGGCCATGAGGCAGGAGTCGCTGTACCCGCCCGCCGACAGGTCGGTCATTGCGAGCAGGGTCCCCATGGCGCTGCCGTTGCGGTTGGAGAGATCGCCGACGCCCTTCTCCATCTCGTCGATCACGATGCACGGGTTGCAGCAGCCGCTGTCGGCGAAGACGCGCACCGGCAGCGACGGCTGCGCGGTCTGCCATCCGCGCGGCACCGCCGCCAGCCCGCCGCTGTCCGACGTGCCGCCCACGTTCACCGTGGCGCACGGCACCCCGCACCGCGCCGCGAGCCATTCAAGGATAGTGGTCTTGCCGCACCCGTACGGCCCGACAAGGACGAGGTTTGGCAGCCTCGGGTGCGCGCCGCCGCCGCTCAGGATGAGAGCGAACTGGCCCTCAACCCAGCGTGCCAGGTTTCCCGCCCACGGCCACCGGTCTTCCAGCTCGTCGGCAAGGCTGCGCAGATCGGGGATGTGCCCCTTGAACGGGAGCGGCCGCCCGACCACCGCCGCGAAGCGCCTGGTGATCTCGCTTCCCTGCAGGGACCCCGGATCGCCGACCCGCGGCACCACGATGCGGCCCGGGGCCTCCGTTGGAGATGCATCCGGCCCGTCCACGCCGACGCCGACCGCAGCCAGCGCTTCCAGGAGCGTGTCCGATGCCCCCGCCAGCATCGACGGATTCGGCCTCCGGCGCGCCGGGGCCGAGAAGCCGCCGGTGACACGCGCCACGGATGCCGCAGGCGCCGCGGGTGCAGGACCGCCGTCGGCACGCCGGAGCCAGTCGCTGACCATCGGCATGAGCTCGTACGCCGGCAGCAGCGGCTGCCCGCGGACCGCCTCATCGGCAATGTGGCGTGCCAGCATGCGCATCGCTGGCCTGCACCCCAGCGATGCCGCGATCCAGGTCCAGCAGCGCGCCAGGGACGCGCCTTCCGGAATGTCCGTGGAGGCTGCGAGCCGCTGTGCCAGCGTCCAGGCGATCTCCGCTGACGGGCTGGCGGCAGCCTCGATGTGATCCTCGAAGCCGCCGTCCGCCGAAGCCACGGTTGCGCGCACGAGTTCGGCCATGGCCGACCTCATGCGTATCCCTGCGGCCGGAGGCTCCAGCCAGCACACCAGTGCCTCTGCCATGTTGTCCCGATCCATGAAGTCCCCCATCCCCGCGCGCCGCAACATATAGGGCGAAGCGCCGTTCCGCCAAACGGGTTCCGCGTCCGGTGCCGCGCACGCGCACGCATGCGGAAGCAGAATCGGCGACAAATCCTTTTGACAAACAGCCAAACCACCCGAAGACTTCAGATCAATCCTTGCAACGCGAAGGCAAGCGGATGCTGTCCGTGAACGCGCTTTTTTTTCTTGTCCTGCTCGCCACCGGACTCCGCAACCCCCGCCATATGGAATGGCTGAGCGCCTCGGTCACGGCCATGGCGCTCAGCCTTCTGGCTCTGCTTGCGGAGGCGTCGGTTCACAGGCTTGTCTCGGCTGACGGTGCCGCGCTGCCGGAGCGTATGTTCTGCTTCTGGTTCGCCGTCGCGGCCTTCGTGTCCGCGAAGACGGCGGCAGGCGACGCGGTCAGGGCGGCCCGCCGCCGTCTTCGGCGGGAAATGCCCGCCCCCGGCCAGCCAGGCACACCGGCGCCGCCGGCATAGGCCGGGCGCCACGGTGCCGGGGCAAATTCCGGCTCTGTCAGAGCGGCGGTTCGGGCTCGGGCGGCCCCGTGCGCGCGCGCTTCACCAGCAGCTTGTTGAGCGCGTGCACATAGGCCCGCGCCGAGGCGACAACCGTGTCCAGGCCGGCGCCATGCCCGTCCACCATCTTGCCGTCCTCCTCCAGGCGCACCGTGGTCCTGGCCTGCGCGTCGGTGCCCTCGGTGACGGCGCCGACGGAGAACAGCAGGAGCCTCGCCTCGTGGGGAAAGATGGCCCGGATTGCCTTGAACGTGGCATCCACCGGCCCGCTGCCGCCAGACCCGGCGCTGTGGACCACGCCGTCCACCTCCAGTTCCAGAACGGCATGCGGCGGTGCCTTGGAACCGGCATGCAGGTCCAGCGAGACGAAGCGGATGCGCTGGTTGCCGCGGATCACCTCGTCGTCGACCAGCGCGACGATGTCCTCGTCGTAGACGGCCTTCTTGCGGTCGGCCAAATCCTTGAAGCGGCGGAACGCATCGTTGAGCTGGTTGTCGCCGATCTCGTAGCCCAGCGAGCGCAGCTTGTCGCGGAACGCGGCGCGGCCGGAATGCTTGCCCATGACCAGGTTCGACTTGGTCCAGCCGACGCTTTCCGGCGTCATGATTTCATAGGTGGCGGCGTGCTTCAGCACCCCGTCCTGGTGGATGCCGGCCTCGTGCGCGAAGGCGTTGCGGCCGACGATCGCCTTGTTCGGCTGCACGTCGAAGCTGGTGATGGTGGACAGCAGCCGCGACACGCGCAGGATGTTGGTCGTCTTGACGTTGTTGTGGAACGGCATGGCGTCGTGGCGGGTGCGGATCGCCATCACCGCCTCTTCCAGGCTGGCGTTGCCGGCGCGCTCGCCGATGCCGTTGATGGTGGATTCGATCTGCCGCACGCCGGCGCGCACCGCGGCCAGCGTGTTGGCCACCGCCAGCCCCAGGTCGTTGTGGTTGTGCGTCGAGAACACCACGCTGTCGGCGCCGGGCACCCGCTCGCGGACCATGGTGAAGATGCGCGCCATGTCCTCGGGCACCGCGTAGCCGACGGTATCCGGAATGTTGATCGTGGCGGCGCCGGCGCGGATCGCGGCTTCCACGGCACGACACAGGAAGTCGGGCTCGGTGCGGGTGCCGTCTTCCGCCGACCATTCGACATCGTCGGTGTGGCTGCGCGCCAGCGTCACGCTGGCGGTGATCGCCTGCAGCACGTCGTCAGGCTCCATCCGCAGCTTGTATTTCATGTGCAGCGGGCTGGTGCTGATGAAACTATGGATGCGCTTGCGCCGGGCGGGGCGGACGGCGTCGGCCGCGCGCAGGATGTCCTCCCGGCCGGAGCGGGCCAGGCCGCAGATCACCGGGCTGCCGTCGCGCTGGCCGACCGACTCGGCGATGGCGCGGACCGCTTCGTAGTCGCCGGGCGAGGCGATCGGGAAGCCGGCCTCCATGACGTCCACGCCGAGATCGGCCAGCGCTTCGGCCATGCGCAGCTTCTCGGCCAGGTTCATGGAGAAGCCGGGCGACTGTTCGCCGTCGCGCAGGGTGGTGTCGAAGATGATGATGCGGCTGTCTTCCAGCTTGCCGAAGCTGGGATGTTCGAAGCTCATGGGTGCGGTCCCTCTGGGATGGCGTGCGCGGCTTGCCTCATGTGTCCCCTGAGCGGCTCCGCGGCCAGACGGCCAGGCGCGCTCAGGGGCGGCTAAGCGGCCCGCGCGCGGCCATGCGCGCGCCATTCCACCCGCCGCCCAGGGCGGCAACGAAGGCCGGATGGAAGGAATTCAAGTCAACCATGATGGATTTGTAACCTGTGCCAACGGGCCTGCGCAAGCGCCATCGCTCACGCCGGAGTGGAACTCCTTGCCGTCAGTCCTGCCATCAGCGCCGCCTCGCGGAATGCGGCTGCCCAGAACAGGGCGTCGTCGGCCGCACGGTGCGTGATCGGGTGCGTTTCCTGGACGCGCCTCCTGAGCCCGTCGAACCCGCCCATGCCTCCGGGCGTGCCGGCCAGCGCTGCCTGGATCAGCATGTAAGAGTCGTCGATGGCGAATGCGGGGATCCGCCCGGCCGCCCTGAACAGTTCCCCGAGCCAGTACGCTTCTGCCGGGGGGTTGTCGGAGCAGACGATGCGCCCGGAGCACTCGCTGTTCAGCCAGTCGGCCACCCACACGGCAGGTTTGCCGCTGGCGGCGGCGTCGTCACGGCTGATGCCGTGGATGCGGGAAGCCGCCGGGCTCCATGTCCACGCCTCCCATTCGGGGGCAGGCCGCACCAGGTGCGCGGCCGAGCTGCCGTCGCACCAGGCCAGCCCGACTTCGACCGGATGGCTCGGCCTGTCCAGCCCCGTCGCCTCGCAGTCGACGAACACGAACCGCGGAAAGGGGTTGGCCGCGAGCGGCAGCAGTCCGCCCAAAACACTTCTCCGTCCATGGAATGGTGATGGTAACGCCGCTGCCTGGCCGCCGTCCAGGCTGGCGCGCATGCGTGTCTTTGCAGCCGCGCATGCCATACTTCCATTTTGGACGAACGGCAGGACAGGTCCGGCAGCCAGCAGCGGAGGTGGAGCGCATGGACGGAACCATCTGGGACCTCGCGGCCGCCCATGCACTCTCGGCGCCCGGGTGGCTGCTGGCGGCGGCGCGCGGCCTCTGGAACACGCTGGCAACGGCGGATGGCCCTGCCGCTTTCGCGGCAGGCTTCATGGCCTGCTTCCTTGCCTTGCGCGCCGCATCCATGGCCACCAGCGTGCTGCTCCGCGCGTCGCTCCTGGCTGTTGTCAGCGCCGCCGGAATGGCAAGCAGCGGCTATCTTGTCTACACGCTCAGCCGCCACGCGTCCGCCACGGCGGCGGGCCTGCTCTGACTGCCCGGCCGGACGCCCAGGGCTTGCCGGCACAGGCTTGAGCTGGTATTGTCAACATATCAGCCGCAAGGATGCCACGCCATGAGGGTAATGTTCTTCTCCGGTTCCGGGCTGAGCGCCGGGTCGGGCATCCCGACATTCCGCGGGCGCGGCGGACTTTACGAGGGCATGCGTGCCGAGGATGTGCTGTCCATCGGAACGCTGACGGACAACCCGGGGCTTGTGCACCAGTTCCTGGACGACTTCCGGCAGATGGCCGCGGGCAAGGAGCCCAATGCGGCCCACGCGATGATCGCGGAATGGAAGCGCCGCGCCCCTGATCTCACCGATGTCGTGACCATGAACATCGACGCCCTGCTGGAGGCTGCAGGGTGCCCTCATGTGGTCCATTTGCACGGGATCCTGAGCCAGGTCCGCTCCATCGGCAACACGCGCGTCATGGCAGACATCGGTGGTGCCCGCTACTGGTCCGGAGAGCCCGGCGGCGAGCCGGCGGCGTCCGTTTCCTACAGGGGCAACTCCTACCCCGTGGCGGGATACCAGTTCCGCTGCCCGGTTTCCGGATCGCGGTTCCGGCCGGACGTCGTCATGTTCGGCGAGGCGATGGGCGATCCCCAGGCGCCGTGGTCCTACCACCCTTACCGGCGCGCCATGCGGCGTTTGGGGCCGGAGGACGCGCTGGTCGTCATCGGCACCCAGGGCAACGTGGTGGGTATCTGCCGTGACGCCCGCAACCTCCGCTGCCTGAAGATTCTCAACAACCTGGATCCGGCCGACCCGCGCTGGATCAACGAGAGTGCCTGGGACGCAGTCATTCACGCCCCTGCGGCAGATGCCGCTCCCCGCATTGTCACGATGCTGGAGGAGTGGGCAGATCTGAATCCGTAAGCCCCCCCCGCGCGCCGCGCACGGCACCGCCTGATGGGACAGGCGGCGGGTCAGGACGCCGCGCGGCTGGCGCCAGGGGCCGCTGGCTGGGCCGTCCCGGCCATCAACGCAGCCGCCTACGTGCCAATCGCGGTCGGTGCATGGCACCATCCGCAGGAACTGAACCTGGCATCCTATTGCGCCTGGCTCATGCTGTGCTCGCTGGTGGCATATTCGTCACTCGCGCAGGGATTCGCGGGCTGGCGGATGCCGCTCGCGTTCGCTGCCGGAAACGCGGCAGTCATTGCCATGGCAGTCTCGCACGGCGGCGCGACTTTCAACCTGGGTCTGGCGGAGACCACTGTCCTTTACGGCCTGCTCGCGACGGTCAGCACATGGGCCACCGTAGGACATGTTACGGGAAAGTGGTCCCCCCGCATCCTTTTTCTTGGCAGCGTAGGCAGGCTGCCTGCCGTCAGCGTGAACATGCGGTGCTGCTTGGCCATCGGCCCGCTGTAGTCCTGGCCGTTGCCGAGGGAAGCGCCGACTGCCCTGACATAAGCTGTCGACAGCGCAAGGACGGCAGTGAGCCACCCCAATCCGGGCCAGCCTGACGCATAGCCGGCGCCCACAAGGAACAGTGTGTCAGCCACCCGGTCCGGCAGTTCGTTGAACAGAATGCCGACAGCGTTTTCCTGCCCTCCTCGACAGCCATCAGTCCATCCAGCAGATTGGCAAGCAGGCGGAGCTGGATCAATGCGGCGCGGCCATGCCGGCACCGACAATCCTAACCTGCTGGACAGCACGTCCGAAGCCGAGGTTGACGGGCTGCTGCGCCGGATGGGGGTCGATCCGGAGGCGATGGCGGCGGCTTACCGGGGGCCGCGGAACGAACAGTTCGAAAGGATCCTGTGCCTGTTGCACGAGAATCCGGGACTCGTCCCGCTGCTGCCGCGCTGTCTGGCGGATCGGATGCTGGAATATCTTGGCGCAGCGTCCGGAATGCTCGACTGAGCCCAGGCTGCCCGTCCGGCATGGATCAGTGGAGCCTGCCGGACGGCGAGAACAGCGACGCGGCATGATCGCGGGCCTCGAGCAGGCCGCCGTGGACCGATTCCCCGCCCACGTGCGGATTCAGCACATACCGGCCTGCACTCAGGCGGATGCTGGCGATTGGCATGCGGCTGGGATGCTGCCGCACGGTCCATGAGGTGATGGGATTCGCGCGGCAATCATCCGCGATGACGTAGACGTCGAGCATGGTCGCCTCCAAGGATTTTGGAGGTTTATCCTTGGCCGACCACTTCGGCAAGCAAAAACGTAATAGAATCCTTCGGCCCGGCGGCCTCAGGCCGCCCGCTGGCCCGCGAGGCGGAGGCACGCCTGCACAATCTGCGCGATGCCGGCCTCCGCAGGCATGTCAGCCGTCACCGCGGCCATGTACTGCGCGACCTCGGCCTTGCCGAATCCGAGGCCAAGCAGGGCCGCCCGCGCGGACTCCTCGTTCGCGGCGGACGCCCGGCCGGCCAGCAGGACATCGCCTGGCGCGGCGCGCGCGCCAAGCGCGGGGACCGCCGCGGCGGCCTTGCCGCCAAGCTCGGTCACAAGGCGCACGGCCAGTTTCTGCCCGACACCGTCAGCGCGGGCCAGCGCCTGCCTGTCACCGGACGCGAGCGCCGCGAGCACCTCATGCGCCGTCATGACGGAAAGGAGCGCCAGGCCAATGCGCGCGCCGACCCCCTGCACGGAGGTCAGCATGCGGAAGACGTCGCGCTCCTCGGTGTCGGGGAAACCAATCAGGACGATGGCATCCTCCCGGACCTGCGTCTCGACCACAAGGAAGACGTCGCCGCCGGCCTGCCCGAGCGCGGCCAGCGTGCGCCCGCCAACCTGCGCGAGGTAGCCGACACCATTGACATCGACGATGACGGAGTTGCCCGTCCGGCCGCCGATTTTGCCGCGGAGTGAGGCGATCATGGGCGTCCCCTTTTGGCCGGGTCAGGCAGACTCCGCCGCGCTGGCGGCCTGCGCAAGAAGGATGGCGGCAACCCGCAGCGCTTCCTTCCGGCCATCCCCATCGGGGGGGATGGCCGGAAGGGCGGCGAGGAGGGCAGCCTCATTGGGCACGGCACCGCTGAATGCCGCCAGCAGCGGGGTACCGATACTGCCATCATGTTCCGCGGCCGAGCGGGCCACCTCCGCCACCTCGGGGTGCTTTTCCGCATTGGCCTCCGCGAGGTTCTTCAGGGCGGCCTCAAAGCCGATGCCTGCCTCGGCATACGCGGCAAGCACCCCGTAAATTCCGGCACGGGTCAGGTGGCTGATGAACGGCTGGATCTTCTTGATATGCGTCTGATCGGACATCACGGCCTCCCAGGGCGGTCCCCCACTCTACTCCGGCCACAAATTCTTGTCAACACTTTCGGCCCCGCCATGCCGGCCGGCGGAATGGCTACATCCGCATGCCGGACGCCGGACGCTCGCCGATCCACGCCAGCACCGCATCGGCGCCTTCGACGACCGCCGTGTCCATCACGTCCCCGGACGGGTCATGGATGGCGACGGCAAAGGTCCGCGCGAGCACCAGTGACCTGCCGTCGCCCATGACCACAGCGGTCCGTCCGTCGCCGATCTCCTTCGTGAGCGCAGGCCCCCTGTCGGTGCCGACTGTGGCGAACCCGGCTCCGCGGAGCACCTGCATCGCGTTGGCCGGGCGCGCGGCCGGGGCAGGCGCGGGGGGCGCCGCTTCCGGGACATCCCCCGCGGCAGCCGTCCTCCCCGCCTGTCCGGCGGCACGGGCATCCGCCTGGTGCATTCCCGCTCCGCCCCCCCCGGCGGCGGCTCCGGGAACCCCCTCCCGGCCAAACGGGTCCGGCGCGGCGCCGCGTGCCGGCTGCGGCTGCCGCCGCGCATCCTGCGCCGCCCGGGGGGCGGGCAGGGCGGGCCGGGCGGGCCGGTTCAGTGCGGCGCCGACCATCTCCAGCGGCCGCGCGCCGTCCTGCATCTCGTACGCACGCCGCCCGCCAACCCATGAGTAGATGTAGGTCGCGTTGACCGGGGCACCGTTTTCGCGCGTGTCCTCGACCAGCAGGAAACTGTCATTTTCGGACACGGCCAGAATTACGTTCGGACGGTAGCCGGGCATGATGGCTGCGAAGTCGATTTGCCCGGCATCGACCACCCGTCCATGCTGGCGGATCCAGGCGACCATCGCCTCCATCTCCGCTGCGGGGTTGGGGCCGCGGCCGGCGATGTCCACAAGCACCTGCACCTCGCCGAGCGGATCGCGCCCAGCCGCGCGGCACTGCTCCTCCATGTGCCTGTAGCATGGCATGGGACGGAAGATGGTGCGGCCGAGCGCCCGGATGGCCTGGCCGCCCCGGTCGCCGGCGCCGGCACCGATGTAGCCGGGAAGATCATAGAGCGGACGCCAGTTCGGCTCGTTGCGCCTTGCCGGTGCCGGTGCAGGGGTGCCCCCTTCAGGCTGCGGCCCCGCGATCAGCGGCTGGCCAAGGTCAACGTCCGGCCGGTAGACGGGCTGGCGCTCGGCGGCCAGATCCTCCCAGCATCGCCGCCGGCGGCCAGTTCATCCGCCACGCGGATCGCATCGTCGATGCCCGCGAAGAGCATTTCATCGGGGTCGGCGGGTGCGCCATCCTGGTCAATTGGCACCAGCCGCGCCGCCGCGTCGGTGATCTCGCCGATGCGGCGGGCGGCAAGCTCGCCGTCTTCTTCCGCGCCCTCCGGATCATCCCACTCAGGCGCGGCCAGGCCGTCCTCGCCGATTGCGGCCAGGGCGCCCTCTCCCGGAACGGCCTGCGGGCGCTGCGGGGGCCATGCATCAAGCCCGCCCTGCGGCACCGGCTCCGCATGCGCCGCGTTACGGTCTTCGTCTGGCATGGCTGGTCCCTCCCCGGATGGCTGCGTATTTATCGCGCCACCGCGGGCATGAGACAAGCAGGACACGGCCCGGTCCGGGCCGTGTCCTTACGACAACATTTTGCGGCTGGCCCTGCCGGACTGCGGAACAGCAACCTGGCGGCGCCGCAACCATTCCACGACCCGCCGGTCGGCCCGCGGCAAAATTGTTGGGACACGCCCTGCGGCCCGGCACCAAATCCTTGCGCGCGGGCAACCGATTTGCCATATCCCGCCAGGCCCTGCGCTGCGGTGGTGGACTGCGGCGGTGGGCCTGACCTCCCCGCGGACAGGCGGTGCCTGTCCGCGCCCGGGCGCCGCCTGGTCAGGGGCGCCCGTTCTTTTTCCGCCAGTTCAGCCTGCCGCCAGACTGAATGCCTGCTCGACCTTTGCCCAGGCTTCCGAAGCGGACGGTCCGACCGTCACCGAGGCGGTGCGCCCCTCGACCTCGCCGAACGTCCAGACATAGGCGGTGTTGCTGTACAGCCAGTAGCCGACCAGGATGTCAAAGTCCCCCCGCACATAGCGCACGGCGCGCCCGTTGTGCATCCGCCGCAGCGAGACCGTGGGCAGCCCCTGGCCAGCGCCGCGCGCTGTCTTGACCTGAATCTTCAGGTGGCGCCCGCTGTCCGGGCGCGTGACGTAGAAATCCACGGTGTCGCCGTCAAACACCGAGCTCATGACCTTCCACTTGTGGATCGCAAGCCGGAGCACCGTGGCGGCCGCGCTGATGGCCATGGCCTCAACTGCCGTGTAGCTCCGCCCCCCTGCCATTTCATGCAGGCTCGACCTCTGGCCGCGGTCCTTGCGCGGCTTCGGCCTGGCCCGCGCCGCCGCCGCGCGGCGGTCGTGGCGCTCCTCCGCCGCAAGCGGCGCGTCCTTGATCCAGTAGTAGCAGGTGCTGCGGGGGACACCGACGCGCTTTGCTATTTCCGGAAGGCTGAGGCGCTCCTCGGCCCGCAGGCGCAGAGCCTCGCGCCGTGTCTCCTGGTTGGTCCGTGACATGGCATCTTCTTGAATGGGGCTGGGCATTCAAGAAGATGCCGGATTCCTTTGTAGATCAAGGACAATCCTCCACATCGCGCCAATTCCTTCCGAGCGCGGGGCCGGACAATCTGTTGACCTGGCCTCGCCCGCGTGCAATCCTTGCAGCGCGACTGCCAAACAGAAGTTCAGCGAGTCAGCCATGAGCGAGACCCAGCCTGCCTGCGGCGCCGTTGGGCTGCCGGTGGCCCCACAGAAGCCTCCTGCCCGCATGGCGCCTCCGGCCGTGGCGGGGCAGGGGGCGCGGCCACGGCCGATCCGCGCCGCTGTCCCTCTCCAGCAGGCCGCGCCGGAGCGGCTGGTTGTGGAATCCGCCGCGGGGACCTCATGGTATGCCGCTGTCCCCGGACGGGTGTGGTTCGCCGCCAGGATTGTCCTGGCGCCCCTGGCCGTCGCCGGATGGGTGCTCGACAAAGCCGTCTCAGCCCTCGTTGTTGGCGTGGCCGCGCTGCTCTGGGCGTGGTGGACGCAGATCATCCCGGATGAGGCGGTCTCGGCGTTCCTGGGCCAGGCTGGCGCACGGCTCCTCGGCATCGTCACGAAGGCCGGGATTCTCTGACCGCCCGGCGCACCGTTCCGGGACGGTGCGCCGGGCGGCAATTTGCATGGCGGCCGCGTATCATTTCGCTGTGGCGGGAGGCGCGGGCATGCGGCGGACCATGATTCACCGGACAACCGCGGAAAGGGCGGAACGCATCCTCCAGGATGGACTCCGCGTCGGCATGCCGCTGAACCTGACCGACTGCGGCACTTGGGCACATGTCTGGTACGGGACGAACCCGGTGTTCCTTGCCATGCCCGATGCGCCATTCCTCGATGCCGTTCCGGATGACGGCGCCGACATTGCCGTCGATGCCCGCGGCCTTGCCCTCGTGGCCGATCTTCCTTCGCTTTGCGACACTGGCGGGCATGTCGACGAGGGCGTCATGTGGTGGAAGGAGGGGCGGGAGCCGGCCGGGCTGCTGCCCTACCTCGACGCGGACGGCGGCATCGAGATCGAATATCTGGTGGACCCCACGGCGGATGCATGCCGGGCCGCCATCGGCGTCACCCTTACCGCCGCGTGCCTGTCCGGCATCGCCGCGCACAGGCTGGAGCGGCGGCATCGTTCGGGGGTGGCCGCCAGGTCTCCGCTCTGATTACGGCGCGGCGCGGATGCCTGCCAATGGCACCTCGGACGCCTGCGCGGCCAGGAGGCAGCGTTCGAGGAGTGTCAGGTTCACGTGGCGCTTGACCTCCGCTTTCCAGCACGCGCGCCATGTGTGCGGCGTTCCGCGGCCGCCGAGCCCGGCTGCGGCCGGCTCCGAGAAACCCGCTGCATCCGGAAGGAAGTCGGCGGAGACCTTCCTGCGGATCCCGTCCGGGCCGGTCCAGGCGTGACAGGCGGGATCCGGCGCCGGATCCGCAGGGCCACCGGCCGGTCCGAATGTCAGCGCCACCATGTGGGTCGCGGCGGCGGCCACGTCCAGGTTCCTGGCTGCGAACCCGAGCCCCGCGTGCGTTTCGGCGCCACGCGCCATGGCCTCCGCGATTTCCCCGAGCGAATCCAGCCCGCACGCCGCTGAAAACTGGCGGTGGTAGCGGTTTGCAGTGCCTGCATCGTCGGAGAGCGCCTGGCGCTGGCGGACGAACTCGCGGTCCCTGAAGGGAGCGGGGAAGTGAAGGACCAGCCGCTCCGCCCTGCCGTCGAGGAAGGCGCGGACAGCAAGGTGGTCGGCCACGGCGGCGCCGCCGCTGACCAGCCCCCGCACGTCCCAGCCGGCCATTGCCCGCAGAACCTCGGCATACATCGCATCGTAAAGCGCGCGGCTGATGCGCGCGGCGTCTTCCTGGCGCCCCGCGGTGCCGATCACGGCCAGCAGGGCATTGCGGTCTGTGTTCACGGGCGCCTCGTCCATCGGCGGTTTCAGACTCCGGCGGTTTCAGGCTTCACGCCGATCCCGCTCGCCCCATGGAAGTCGGCGCCTGCCGACAACGTGCCTTCGAGACGCGTGTCCGTCAGGTCGGCCCCCTCAAACCGCGCGCCGCGGATGTCGGCGGATGAAAGGTCGCCGCCGCCGAGGCGGCTCCGGGAGAGGTTGGCGCCGGCCAGCACGGCCCCCGGCATCCGGGCCTGCCTCATGTCCGCGGCGATCTCGATTCCGCTTGTCATCGGCATTGGCGACAGGTTCGCGTCCGGCATGCCGGTGCCATGGAGGTTGGAGGCGTGCAGCCTGGCTCCCCGCATGTCGGATTTTGCAAGGTCCGCCTGGCGCACGTCCGCCCCGGACATGTCTGCCATCATGAGCTTGGTGCCCCGCATCGGCGTGCCGCGCAGGACAGCGCACTTGAGCTGGGCCGCGCCCAGGTTCTTGCCGGACAGGTCAACCTCGCGCAGGTCAACGCCGGAGAGGTCGGCCTGCCTGCCCTCCTTGCCGCCGGTCTCGATCCAGCGCTCGTGGTCGCGCAGGATGGGCGCGATGCGGCGCTCCATGTCCGCGATGCTCTGTGCAACGCGGATGTCGGAGAGATCCGCGCCCTCCGTGCATGATCCGTCGGTAAGCGCGCCGACCATGCTGGCGCCGGTCATGGACGCCCTGGTCATGTTGGCGCGGAACAGCACCGCGCCGTCGAGCATGCAGCCCTCCATGTTGGCGCCTGTCAGATCGGCCCCCTCGAGGTTGCAGCCGAGCATGTTGGCTTTTGCCAGGTTGGCCCGCACGAGGATGGCGTTGCGCAGGGTGGCGTCACGGAGGTCGACCTCCGGCGAGTGCGCGTCGACCAGTTTGGCGCCCCCGGCCATGGCGCCGCGCATGTCCACCGACATGGGGTCCGTGGAGACGAGGGAGCGGGTGGGCATCAGGTCGCCGCCGGGGAACCGCGCGAACAGCACGCCGCCCCGCAGGTCCGCGTCCGTGAGATCGGCATCATCGAGCCACGCCCCGACCAGCAGGCAGCCCCGCATGTCGGCGCCGATGAGGCACGCGCCATGCATCCTGGCACCGCGCAGGTCAGCCCCATACAGCACGGCATGCGAAAGGTCCGCCCCCGACATGTCGGCCCCGTTCAGCCATGAGCCCGTGAGGTCGGCGCCCGCAAGGTCAACGCCGGAAAGGTCGGCACCGCGCAGGTCATGCAGTTTCAGGTTCGCGCGCTTGCCGCCGCGCAGGGCCACGGAGCCCTTCACCATGCCCGAAAAGCGGCTGTGCACCTGCAGGACCCTGGCGAGGTCATCGGTCGCCAGGACAGCAAAGGAAAGGCGTGGCCTGTTGGCGTTGATCAGCATCGCAAGCATCCCTTCCGCCCGGCCGTCAGCGGACCGTGCGGCACCGTAGATGCTGGCCGCATTTTTGTCAACAAAATGCGCCGTCGCCAAAGAATACGGACGCATTTCCTCTCAAGGTCTTAAGGACCGGTAAAAGAAACCGGAACTATCTGGTTGCATAACGCACCCACCAGGTGTAGTATCGCTGCATGAATGCCGAAGCCCTGTCGTATTTCGCCCAATGGGCGAAGGACCGGGTTAAGGCAGCGGAGGAGAGGTTAACCGACCGCCGTGAGGCGGCCATGAAATCGGGCCTACCACTAGCCCTAGTGCCTCACGTCCTTGACTCTGGCGGGGTTATCCGAATCCATGTGCCCGTAACGAATGGCGGGATCGATTCGTGGCGGTGGAAATCGCGGTCAAGAAGTACGTGGTGAGGCTAAGCGAAGAGGAGCGGGATCGGCTTAATGGCTTGATCAAGAAGGGGAAACACCCCGCACGGCAGTTGCTGAAGGCGCGCATACTGCTGAAGGCCGATGCCTCGGACGTTGGCGAGGCCTGGAGTGATAGCGAGATCGCGGCAGCCCTCGAGACCAGTGTCGCCACGGTTGCTCGGGCTCGGCAGCGGCTGGTGGAAGAGGGTGTCGATGCCGTCCTGACCTGCAAGCATTCGCCAGCCTCCGCCAGGAAGCGCATCTTTGATGGCGAGGGTGAGGCGAAACTGATCGCCCTGGCTTGTTCCGCGCCGCCAAAGGGGCGGGCGCGGTGGACGCTGCGTCTTCTGGAGGAGACCGTGGTGGAGCTGAACATCGTTGACCGGGTCAGCGACAACACGATCGGGCGGACGCTCAAAAAAATATTCTCAAACCCCACCTGCGAGAGCAATGGGTCATTCCGCCGGACGCCAACGCCGCGTTCGTAGCCGGCATGGAAGACGTGCTGGAAGTTTACCAGAGGCCGCCTGATCCAACCCGCCCCGTGGTCTGCCTGGACGAGACATCGAAGCAACTGGTCGCCGAAACCCGCACACCGATCCCGGCCAAGTCCGGACGCGTTGCGCGGCATGACTACGAGTATGAACGCAATGGCACCGCCAACCTGTTCATGATGTTCGCGCCGTTGGAAGGCTGGCGGCATGTCGAGGTGACCGACCATCGCACCGCCGTGGATTATGCTCAGATTCTCAAGGCATTGTCCGACATGCACTTCCCCAAGGCCGACAAGATCGTGCTGGTGCAGGACAACCTCAACACCCACAGGCCGGCTTCACTGTACGAAGCCTTTCCTCCCGCCGAGGCACGCCGGCTCGTCGAGCGTTTCGAGTGGCACTATACGCCCAAGCACGGCAGTTGGCTGGATATGGCTGAATCCGAACTCGGCGTGCTGTCGTCCCAGTGCCTCGACCGGCGTATCCCCGACAAGCAGACCCTGACCGACGAGGTCGCCGCCTGGGAGAAATGCCGCAACAAGAGCCATGCCAAAGCGGACTGGCAGTTCACCACGGACGACGCTCGCGTTAAGCTGAAGCGCCTGTACCCGGCAATGTGAGCGACTCAGGGCACTAGTGGCTCAGTGAGCTAACCCGATAGTGCCCAAAGAAACCGCGCCTCCGGCATGCCTTATCCGGGGTCACGCCGCAGCGCCGCGACCAGCCACATGCCGTAGTCCACAGCCGGGTCAGACGGCGCGGCGCGCGTCCGGTCAGAGGCGACGGCATCGAACCAGGCGAGCAGCCGCCGCTGGTCCGCGGCTCCGAGACGCAGGAAATCCGCGGGCAGCGCATCGGTCCAGGCCGGAGACATGCCCTGCACGGCAGCGACCCTCTCCTCGGCCTCGCCGGGATCCGGCACCGGGCTGCGCCCCTGCCAGTCCGGCAGGGTGCGCAGGAACAGCCGCCATGCCGGATGGGGCTGCCCGTCAATGTCAACGGCGCCGGACTCGACATCCGCAATGAAAGCCTTCTCGGCGGCTGCGAGGTCGTCGCTTGAGAGACCGTGATCGATGGCCGCCTGCAGCACCGCAAGCATCAGCGCCGGGCGGGCGGCGCGCAGCCGCCCCGCCCAGCCGCTGCGCTTGTCCGCCAGCCGCTCCCGGAATTCGGTTTCCCTGACCTGCTGGGCCAGCAGGGTCAGCTTCTGCCGCGGCATCCCGTTGGCCATCGGGCCGAACTCCCGTTCCGCGAAGCGGAGCCAGAGCGGCCTCCAATGCCGGTCGTCGACCGCGCCTCCACGGATCTCCCCTGCGTCGCACAGGTGGACGTCAGACCGCGCGTAATGCGGATCCAGGCTGGCTTCCTCGGCATAGCAGCGGACCAGGCCCCTGAAAAGCTTGGCCGGATCGCGCTTGGCGGCCTTCAGCCACATTCCCGCCAGGAAAACGATGCGGTCATTGTCATGGCCGCGCATCCGGTGCGCCCATGCGACCTCCTGGGGCCAGCGGACTTCGGCGAAGAGCAGCGCCGCCTCGCCGCCGTAGCGGGCGCGGACCGCGTCGTGGGCGCGGCAGGTCACGTGGAACGGGTTGGTCAGCCGGCTGCCGAGCCATTGCAGGAATGCATGGTCCGGGTTGCGGGCCGCCTCGGCCATCTGCGGATGGCCGACGAACGCGACCAGGTCGTTCACCCACTCGCGGTACAGTTTCTGCGCCGCCTCGGCGTCCATGACGCCGGCGGCCTCGGCGACGCTGCGCGACCGGTCCATTGTGGCCGGGCTGACCCGGAGCGAGCGCACCGCCCGGGTGAGGATGACCGATGCCTTCACCGTGCCCCCTCTTCCCACTTCTCCAGCAGTGTTGAAAACGTGTCGTCTTCCAGAATGCTGAGATCGGCCTCGCGCTTCTTCGCGAGCGTCATCTCAAGCCAGACGCGGAAGTGCCGGTCCGGGTCGCGGATGCGGCGTCCGCAGGATTCCTCATGCCAGGCCGCCACGTAGGCGTCGACCGTCCCGCCGTCGTCGGCTGCGGAGATCATGGCGCGCGCCCGCGCCACCATTTCCGCGCCGATGCCGAGCGGCGACCGCTCGGCATCGGTCATGCCGTCGATGAGGTCGATGGTGTTGGGATCCCGGCGCGGGGATGGCAGGCGGCCGGTGGGCGCCGTGCCGGACAGGCTCATGTCGAGCAGCGTCTCAGGCCCCTTGTGCCTGGCGGTGAAGCGCAGGGACGTAACCTTGCCGCCGCGGCCGCTCTTCAGGCATTCGACCTCCACGTCGAACGGCGCCACGGCACAGACCTCTTCGACCGCCGCCTCCACGACACGCTTGCGCAGGTTGTCGAAGCGGTCGTAGGCATCCCCTATGCCCATCTGCTCACGGAACTCCTCAACCGTGGGAGTCCATACCGGAAAGTGGCGGTTCACATAGAGCGCCATGATCTCGTAGAGCTTCATGGCATAGACCGAACGGAACCTGCGCATGTGCGCCAGCGACAGGGTCGCGAAAATCTTCGGGTTGTGCAGGAAGCCGATAAGGATGGGGTCGAAAGCGAAGTGTATCCAGCCGTCGGCCGCCATGGCCATGTTGTAGCTGAGGTAGTGCGCCTTGGCCGAGTTCGGGACGTTCGCCTCGTCGACATAGTCTATCAGGATCTCGACACGGCCCAGGCGGGACAGGCTTTCGTGTAGCCTGTCAGTCGATGAGTGCCTGAGGAACTCAAGCACGTCGGCGACGGGTACGCGGTGGATCGTGGCCTCCCCGAGCCGGACCTCGCCGTACACGCGGTTGAGCAGGTAGTTGAATATCTTGCGGTCGACCAGATCAAGGTCGCCCAGCTCCCGCGCCAGGATGACATGGGACGCCTTGCTGACAATGCCGCGGCCCGCCTTGCGGAACGGCGTGTCCAGGAGCACATCGGCTCCGGCGGGCGGGGAGGGCGGCTGGATGGCCATCAGGCGGCTCCAAGGATTTATCGACGCTCAAAGGATTTTGCCTACGGATCGCGCGCAAGTCAACTCGCAACTGCGCACTGCCACATGCGTTTGATGTAGTGAAGTCGGGCGCGATCCGTAGTGCATTGCCTGTGGGGGCCAGGGATGGGGCCGGCCGAGGCCAGCCGGGGCCAGCCGGCGCGACTTGTAGGGAAGTTCCATCGGCATGCCGGCGCGACTTGTAGGGGAAATGCCGTGATTCTATAATTATACCAATAGGTTGCAGGCGACGAATCGCGTGCGCGCGCGAAGAGAAGAGATTAGGCGAGCCAGCCGTGCCCGGTCACCCGGTGCGGCGCATCTCCATCCGCCGGGCGTTGCGCGGTTTGGCGGCGCCGCCATAAAGATTTGACACGAAGAATTCCATGACAGGATAATCCTTTGGGGATCCGGGACGAACAAGGGAATATGGACAAGCCAGAAGGCCATGCCGCACATCCGCCGGACGAGCCGCGCCTCGGAGTCGTCAAATGGTTCGATGCGGCCCGCGGATTCGGATTCGTCGTGCTGGACGGGGAGAAAGGCGACGCGTTCCTGCATGCCGCGACACTGAACCGTGACGGAGCCTCCGGGGTTGAGCAGGGATCGCGGCTGCTTTGCCATGTGACGTCCGGGGCGAGGGGCCTGCACGTCAGCCGGGTGCTGGCGGTCAGCCCCGGTTCCGGTGCGCAGGGCGGCGCCGATCCGGATGCGCCGGTCGGCCCAGGGCAGGTGAACGCGGTCGGCCGGGTCAAATTCTACGACACGGAACGCGGCTACGGGTTCATCAGCGGCGGCGACAGCGGACCGGACGTCTTCGTCGGAGCGAAGACGCTGCGGCGGCTGGGTCTAACGCCTCCGCTCCGGACAGGCTGCCAGGTCAGGTTCAGCGCGTCCCGCGGCCCGCATGGGCCCGTGGCGGAAACGCTCACCTTCATTTCCTAGGCTACTGCGGCATGGCGGCCCAGAGCCCGCGACGATCCGCGCGCGCATCGTCGGACGCATGGCGCAGGTCACCGTCCAGGCCAGAAGGCTTGACCATGCCTGTCTCCGCCATGGCGGCGGACAGGTCGTCCCGTCCAAGCCTGCACGAGGCGGACGGGGCGGACGAGGGTGCGGTGTCAGCGAGGACAGTGCATACCACCGGGCCGCGGGATACCAGCAGCTCAAGGGCTGCCGTGGATGCATCCCCGCATCCCCAGTTCCCCGGCGCCAGATAGCACTGCTGGCCCGGGCGTGGCGCCACGATGCCGCGGAGCGCAATCCTGTGGCCTTCGATCTGGAGCGTATCCCCGGCGAGCACACGCGGATGCCCCGCAAGCCGCTCGCCCGGACGCAGCGCGTCGGCGCCAGCGGGGGTTGCTGCTGCGGGCTGCGTCCCGGCAGCCGGAGCAGGCGCGGTCATGGCGGGATGGCTGCCCTGGCCGCTGGCGGTGGCGTCCGCGGCAGCCGCCCCTGCTGGCGCCGCGGGAGCCATCTGCATCGGCGCGGGTTCTGCGGCTGCCGGGACGCCGAACACGGCGGTGCGCGCGGCCACGGGCGGCGCCGCGATGGCTGCGAGGGGCGACACGGGAGCCGGAATCCGCGGGGCGGTCAGCATCGTCGAGCCGGGGGCGGGGGAATACGACACTCCTGCGGGAATTTCCTGACCGGGCATGAACTGCGCGTTCGCACGGGGGATGCACGCCAATGCGGCCAGCGCCGCGGCAAGGTAGCGTATCTGGGTCATGGTCCGTATCCGGTCAAGGTGCAGCTAATCATAGATTCTTGCGGCTGGGCGGGGAACAATGGCAAGGAGTCTTTGCCTTTTCTCCCCGGAAACCCTACTGAAGCGGCCATCACATGGAAATCGTCATGCCAAGCACCGCCCCACCGGGTTTGCGTCCAGCCGCCGGTGACCGGACATGACCGACACGATGCTCGTGGCCACCTACAACGTGCACAAGTGTGTCGGCGCAGGTGGCAGTTTCAGTCCGGCGCGGGTTGCGGCCGTGATTGCCGAGGTTGGGGCCGATGTGGTCGCCGTGCAGGAGGCCGACGAGCGGTTCGGCGCACGGCAGGGGCTGCTCGATGAGGCAGACCTGGCCCGCCGTGCCGGCATGCGGCTGCTCTGCCAGTCCGACGTTCCGGGAGGCCACGGCTGGCATGGCAACGCGATCCTGGTAAGGCACATGCCGCTGGCGTACGAGCGGAGAAGGATCGACCTGCCAGGCCTTGAACCGCGCGGCGCGGTCGTTGCTGACCTGGACATGGGCAAGGGACGGTTCCGCCTCGTCGCGGCCCACCTCGGACTGCTGGCGCACAGCCGGACCCGTCAGGCGGCTGCCATTCTCGGCGCGCTGGCCGAGGCGGAGCCGCTGCCGACCATCCTGCTCGGGGACCTCAACGAGTGGCGGGCCAGGGCGACGGCGCTCGCCGTCCTTGAGCCCCTGTTCGGCCGGAGCACCCGGAGGGCGACGTTTCCGGCCCGGCTGCCGATACTGCCGCTTGACCGTATCCTGGGGTGGCCGATGGGTGTTGTCGGGCCGGCCCAGGTGCATGACACGCCGCTGGCGCGCCGTGCATCCGATCATCTGCCGTTGAAGGCTGCGGTAAGACTTTCTGCTGGAGCCATGCTGCAGGACGCCGCCTGGGCGGCTTGATGGCAGGCACGTCAGGCAAGCGCCTGGCCGCGGAAGCCGGACAGTGCTGCGGACGGTTTGCGGCTCCAGTGATTCCCCGCGGGATGGCGCGTTCCGGATGCCGGTGCCGCCCTGCGCTGGGCAGCGCGGCCGTCTGGCACAGCAGAGCCACCCGATGGCCGGAGAACGGCTGTCCCCACAAACCCGGCGAGCTGGGCGTGTTCACATGCCAACAAATTTGCCGTTGGCCGACTGACAGGTCGTGCGGCATGGCCGCGGCGTCGCCATGACGCTGTTCACCGCAGTCCGGCAGGGTCAGCCCAAAATGTTGTCATATGAACACGCCCGGCCCGGCGAGACCGCTCCTTGTTCCATTCACCGGACCATCGCAGAGTCATCTGCGCGCGCGACCAGCGGGTCGGCGGAAACGGAGGAGACAGCCATGCCGGGCAGCCAGCCAGCCAAACGCGACAGATACGCCGCCGTTGGCACGAGCGGCCTCGATGCAGTGGTCCAGGTCGAAGGCGCCTCGGACGGCGAGGTGAGCTTTTTCCAGGCGGGCGGAGGTTTTGTGCGCCGGTGCAGCGTGGAGAAGTTCCTTGAGACGCACGCTCCGGTGACCCAGGAGCAGATCAGGGCGTGGGGCGCCGAATACCGCCGTGCCCATTTCGACGGCGACTGGTTTCCCGCGGAAGCGCCGCCGATTGAAGGCTACACCAACGGAGTCCTGTGGAACGGATGGCAGGTCCCGAGCTTCAGCCGGGAAGCGCTGGAGGCCGGAATTGCCGCTGGCGGAATATGCGGCCCCGACTTCGGGTCGGATGTTTTCTATGACGAATCCGGGGACGCATTTGTCCATGTGGCGACATTCTCCGGGAACAGGCTGCCGGACGATCTGGACAGGGAAGCCATCCTCGAACTGCTGGCGCAGGGGAAGGATGAGATCCTGATGAATGGCGAGGAAATCTCCATTGGGGTGAACAAGGGCCTGGACATCACGGTTGACGGGTCACCACTCCACGTCTACGGCATCGGCAGCGGCTGGTGCTGGAGCGTCGCGCCAGCAATGCCGGGGCCGACCAGCGCGCCCGGGCGGTGACCGGACGCCTGCGCCACGCCGGGTGTTCCATCGGTGGCCAGGTGGCGAGAGTGGCTCCCGGTTGCAGCAACCGGGAGGTTTGGGCGGCGGACAAGCCGTCGCGCACGCTCCGGATGCCGGAATTTGCCCCGCACGTCCGGTCCTGCGGATTCTGCCGACATTAGTTGTGTTCCCATTCCGGCCAGTGCGGCACTGGTCTCACGTTGATGCGACCCCAAATGGAACAAGCGGAGGAGAACCGGGGGGAAGGACGTTATGAAGCTGCTGTCGCGACGCAACGTCATTGCAACAACAGCGGCCGGTGGGGCGGCAATGGCCGCCACGCTGGCCCATGCGGCCTCGTTCGGCAATCCGGACCAGCCGCCGGAAGGGTCGGTCAACGTCACGGATCCCGGCGGCCTGACCATTCCGGGGCCGCACGACGCCGGGCTGGCCAGCAACATGCCGTCGTTTCTCGATCCGCCGCCGACCGATGTCGGCAGCATGCCGGAGTTCTGGGCGTCATTCAATCTGGCCCCCCGGCGCACCCAGAACGGTGGCTGGGGCAGGCAGGTGACGCAGTCCGATTTCGCCATTTCGACCGAGATCGCCGGCGTGAACATGCGCCTCGGCGCCGGCGGCATCCGCGAACTGCACTGGCACCAGCAGGCCGAGTGGTCGATCATGACCTACGGCAACTGCCGCATCACGGTGTTCGATGCGCAGGGCCGCCCGTATGTCCAGGACGTCAAGGCCGGTGACCTCTGGTATTTTCCGGCCGGCCTGCCGCACTCACACTCCAGGGACTCGGCCCGGACGGGGCGGAATTCGTGCTCGCATTCGACAACGGCGCCTCGTCGGAGTTCAACACGCTGCCGGCCACCGACTGGATGGCCCACACGCCGCCCGAGATTCTGGCCAAGAATTTCGGTGTGCCCGCCGAGGCGTTCCGGAACATCCCTTTGCAAAACCGCTGGATATTCCAGGGCGAGGTCCCCGGACCGCTGGCCTCGGCGCAGGCGTCGGTGGAGAGCCATGCCGGCAAGCCGGATTACCCGTTCGTATTCTCTCTGGCCGACGCGCCGAGGGTGAACGAAACCAGGAGCGGCTACGTGCAGATTGCGGACAGCTCCAACTTCCATGTCTCAAAGACCATCGCCGCCGGCCTGGTGACGGTGAAGCCCGGCGGCATGCGGGCGATGCACTGGCATCCGAACGCCGACGAGTGGCAATACTACATGAAGGGGTCCGCGCGGATGACGGTGTTCAACGCCGGACCGGCGGCAAACACAGCCAATTTCCACCCGGGCGACATTGGCTACGTGAAGAAGGGCCTCGGTCATTACGTCGAGAACACTGGCACGGCTGATCTCGTATTTCTGGCGGTGTTCCGGTCGTCACGCTACGAAGAGGTCTCGTTTGCCGACTGGCTGGCGCACACGCCGCCAGAAATGGTCGCGGCGACGTTCAATCTGAGTCCGGCAGTGGTCGCCAAATTTCAGAAGAATGGACCTGACGTCGTGCCTGGATAGGGCGTTTCCCGCATGGCAAAGAGCTGGAGGCGGAGCGCCGCGCTGATGTCACGATGCGCCGTGTGGAACGGGTGCGGTCCTGCGTCCTGCCGATGCAGACGGTCCTCCAGAAGTGGACGGCCGACGGGCGGTTCGCCCGGCTGTTCGGACCCCACGGCATTGAAACAGTCCAGCATCCTGCCGCCTTCGGGGCTGCGGTCAGCGCCGAGCTCCGCCCGTTGTACAGGGCTGGCGAACGGAATGACTCGCGCTACACCTACGCAGTCGAGGTCATCTGCTCGCCGGACAGCGTCATGACGCTGAACTTCCGGTCGGTCCAGATGGCAGGCCTTCACTGTGTCGGCGCTCCTGGCCTCGCGGACGGCGCCTCCTACCATGTCAGTTCGGGAACCGAGGCGGCGGCCAGGCTCAACCAGGCGCTGGAGCGCATCGTAACGGCACTCGATGCGAGGATGGAGCCAGTGGACGCGGGTGATGCTGACCCTGCGCCAGCGCCCGGGTTGCGGTGAGGCCATTCCTGCGTCTGGCACCCTCACCCCGGCAGTCAGTTTACATAATCGCCCTTCTGCGGCACTTTTTGTGGAGCCCATGGCCACATTGATGATGCGTGAGCCAGGCTACGGACGCTGTGCCTCACCTGGAGGACGCGCAGAGGCTGGAGACAGTGATTGCCAAGCCGATCGCACAGGTTGGCAACATGGTGCCTGGGCGCCAGATGCTGGCGCGTGCCCCGGGAATCGGGTTTGGCACGGACGTGGAAGTGAGGACGAACCCGCCGACAGAGCCGTGAGAGCCGCGGACTGCTGGACAGGCGAGTTCGCCTCAAGACAGAATGGGGTTATCGGCGCAGCACCTCAGTATGCTCGGCACGCACGCCCTTGAGGCTGTTGGGATCGAACCCGAGTGCGTCCAGGATTGTCGGCGCAATCTGCGTCGTATAGCTCACCGCTTCCACGGTTTGTGGCCGCACGTTCGGCGCGGACACCAGCAGCGCGACATTCCTGTCGTCGTCGGAAAAACCGCCATGCTCGGCCAGCTTGCTGCCGCCAGTGCAGATTACGCCGTGCTCGGTCACCGCAATGAAATCCGGCACCCTGGTGTTCTTGAACGGGTCGCCATACAACTGGATCAAGACCGCCCGGTCCAGCAGCTTCTGAATGTGCAACGTGGCCGCGTTCGCCAGGAGATAGGCCTTGGCGGCATCATATCTGTCCGCCTGCAGGTCCGGCTGCAGCCAGATCAGTGCCTCGTCATCGCAAATCTCGAAGCCGCTGGCACCGAACCCGGGCGTCTTCTGGAAAGGCGCGTCCGACTGGGTCACGCGGTCCTTCACGTCGATCGGTGACTGTCCGTGCTTGGCGCTGACAATGATCAGCGTCGAGCGCTCGAGTCCTTTGGCCTTCAGTTCCTGCACGAACTGGCCGAGCGCCGCATCGACGAACTGGAACTGCGCCGTCAGCGCGTTCCCGGGAGTCGCCTTGCCGTCAAGGTAGCCGCCGGTCAGGCCGGGAGCGTCGCCGTAACCGCCCTTCGCCAGCTTCTGGCCGACGCTGACCGCCTGGAAGTTCATTCCGAAAATCGCCGGAACGCCGGGTGCCGCCGTCCTGGTGCTGTTGTAGCCATCGATCCAGTTGATGACGGCATTCACCTTCAGGGTGTCATAAGCCCGCACCGCGGCGTAACTGGTGGTGTTGTCCACACCGGCCGGCGCGCCCGGCAGGAACATCTGCGAATTGATCTCCGGCGCGAACAAATCGTCGATTCCGCTGCCCGACGGCCCGCTCAGGATTTCATAAGCCGGATGCTTGTCCGACCACGCGGTAATCCTGCCGCCCGCCTTGATGATCTCGAAAATCGTGTTGGTGCGGAGATACTGGTGCGGATACACCGGCTCGCACACGCCGTTGTTCAGGCGACGCTGCATGTGGTCCGGATCCATCTGCGTCAGCACCTGGCCCAGCGTGCCGCCGCCGGTGATGTCCGCAACCAGCCCGGTGCTGAAGTTGTAAGTCTTGTCCAGTTCCTCGAAGTTGGTCACCTCAGTCCCGGCCGTGCCGGTGCAGCCGGAATCGGTATAGTTTGACAGAGTCGAATTAGCTGGCATGTTTCTTGCTTCGGAAACGCCCGGAAATAGGCGGATCGCGTTACCCCAGCGGGCCGGCGACGGCGCTGTGCGGAATGAGCCATCAGGTGAG
>Ga0302320_10002998_pt1 | contig 39342 bp, 30 predicted proteins | sample Bog_T0_3_FD_202130 | JGI IMG/M metagenome (GOLD analysis project Ga0302320, IMG submission 202130) | Peat permafrost microbial communities from Stordalen Mire near Abisko, Sweden - Bog_T0_3 | ecosystem: Environmental > Terrestrial > Soil > Wetlands > Peat | place: Sweden: Abisko, Stordalen Mire... | reverse complement strand
CGGCAAAGCCGCCGTCGAAGGCAAGCTCGCAACCCGCGCCGATGCCAGCAAGCACCAGGGCGACTACCGCAAGATCGTCGAGGGCGTCAACGAGACCCTGGACGCCGTCATCGGCCCGCTGAACTTCTCCGCCGGTTATGTGGACCGCATTTCCAAGGGCGATATTCCGCCCAAGATCACCGACAGCTACAACGGCGACTTCAACCTGATCAAGAACAATCTCAACCACTGCATCGATGCCGTGAACGCCATGGTTGCCGATGCCGTCATGCTGAGCAAGGCCGCGGTCGAAGGCAAACTGGAGACCCGCGCCGATGCCAGCAAACACCAGGGCGACTACCGCAAGATCGTCGGGGGAGTCAACGAAACCCTGGACGCTGTCATTGGACCGCTGCAGGACGTCAGCGGCGTCCTCAACAAACTCGCCGGGGGCGACTTCACCGCGCTGGTCACCAGCAAGTATGCGGGAGATTTCGATCTCCTGGCCAACGCCGTGAATACCCTGTCCAAGTCCGTGCGCTCGGCTCTCGAACAGATCGGACAGAACGTTTCCGCCCTGGCCAGTGCCTCGGAAGAACTCAACAAGGTCAGCCAGTCCATGGGCTCCAGTGCGGACGAGACCGCAACCCAGGCAAGCGTGGTCTCGGCGGCGGCCGAACAGGTCAGCAACAATGTGCAGACGGTTGCCACCGGAGCCGACGAGATGGGGGCCAGTATCAAGGAGATCGCCAAGAACACGGCCGAGGCCACTCGCGTTGCTTCCTCCGCGGTTCGCACTGCCGAGGCAACCAATGAAACCATCTCCAAACTCGGACAGAGCAGCGCGGAAATCGGCCAGGTCATCAAGGTCATCACCTCCATCGCGCAGCAGACCAATCTTCTCGCACTCAACGCCACCATCGAGGCGGCGCGCGCCGGAGAAGCGGGCAAAGGCTTTGCGGTAGTCGCCAACGAAGTGAAGGAGCTGGCCAAGGAGACAGCCAAAGCGACCGAGGACATCAGCCGCAAGATCGAAGCCATTCAAACCGACACCAACGGTGCCGTACTGGCGATCGGCCAGATCAGCCAGGTTATCGGCCAGATCAGCGATATCCAGACGACGATCGCCAGTGCCATCGAAGAACAGAGCGCAACCACCAACGAGATCGGACGCACCCTGGCGGAAGCCTCCAAGGGCAGCACCGATATCAGCAAGAACATTGGCGGAGTGGCCGAAGCGGCACGGGCCACCACCGTGGGAGCAACGGACACGTCGAAGTCCGCCCACTCCCTGGAGAAGATGGCCGCCGAGCTGCGAACCCTGGTCTCGCAGTTCCGTTACTAACCGGCGCAACCGGGGCACGGCCGCCAGAGATTGCTTTCCTCTCCGGCTGTGCCCCAGTTGTACGTCGCGAGAGGAGACATCATGCAGGCCTTGGTTGTCGACGATTCATCCACCATGAGGAGAGTGCTGAAGTCAATTTTGATTACGGCGGGGTTCACCGTGCTCGAGGCAAAATGTGGGCCTGACGCGCTGGATTGTCTCAAACAGAATCGCGCCGACCTGGCTCTGCTCGACTGGAACATGCCTGAGATGACCGGGATTGAGCTGTTGGCCAAGGTCCGGGCCGATCACAGCTATGACGAAATGAAGATCATGATGGTCACCACCGAAAGCGAGCAGCCGGAGATCGAACGGGCCCTGGAAGCGGGCGCGGATGAGTATGTCATGAAACCCTTCACCAGGGAATCGATTCTCGACAAGCTGGCGATCCTAGGTTGCCTGCAATGAAATACCGGGTCCTTATCGTGGACGACTCGGTCGTCATGCGGCGCATCGTCCGGCAATCGCTCGAGAGCGATCCGGAGATTGAAGTCGCCGGGGTCGCGGCCAATGGAAAGATCGCGCTCGCCATGGTGGACCAGCACACTCTCGATGCCATCACGCTCGACATTGAAATGCCGGAAATGGACGGGCTGCAGACGCTTCGCGAGCTGCGTGCACGCGGCATCAAGACTCCGGTCATCATGTTCAGTACGCTGACCGAGCGCGGGGCCCTGGCTACGCTCGACGCCCTGGCGGCTGGCGCCGATGACTACGTGGCGAAACCGGCTAACGTGGGCAGCGTGCAAGACAGTATGGCGCGCATTCGCCTGGAAATCGTCCCCAAGATCAAGGCACTCTGCTGGCGGAACAAGGGAGTCCGATCACCGGTCGCGCCTTTGCCAGCGCAAACTCCTGCCGGCACGCTCCATTGTACGAACCCTTCCGCGCTGGCTGGCGCATCCACGCTCGGCGCCACGGGGTCGCCAGCGGCGGAGCAGAGAATCGACATCGTGGCCATCGGCACATCCACCGGAGGACCCAACGCGCTGGCGGAAGTCATGCCGCACATCCCGGCGGATTTCCCGGTTCCGATCGTGATCGTCCAGCACATGCCGCCGACCTTTACCCGCTTCCTGGCGGAGCGCCTGACGGCGTCGTCTGCGCTGATCGTGCGGGAGGGCGTCTCCGGCACCGCGCTCGAGCCCGGGCACGCCTGGATCGCACCCGGCGACTTCCACATGAATCTCCGCCGCGAGGACGGAGCGGTCCGCCTGGGTGTCTTTCAGGCGCCGCCGGAGAATTCGTGCCGGCCCTCCGTCGATGTGCTGTTTCGTTCGGTCGCCGAGATCTACCGGCAGAACGTACTCAGCGTGGTGATGACCGGCATGGGACAGGACGGGCTGCGGGGCTGCGAGCATATCAAAGAGAATCACGGCCGGGTCATCGTGCAGGATGAAGCCACTTCCATCGTCTGGGGCATGCCCGGCTTCGTGGCCAAGGCCGGCCTGGCCGACTGCATTCTCCCGCTTCCCGAGATTGCCGACGAGATTGTCCGGCGCGTCAACCGGGGACGCCGGGCATTGCCGTACGCCTCCCAAAGCAGTGGCGCACGGGAGCGCCTGGAACGGGAAGCAAGAGGCGGTGAGTATGGGAATTGAGTCGGAAGAATTTGAATACCTGAGGCAATTCATGGCGCAGCACACCGCCATCGTACTGGACGAGGGCAAGGGCTACCTTGCCGAGTCGCGCCTGGCTCCTCTGGCATACCGGGAAGGCATGGACTCGGCACAGGACCTGGTTGCCCGGATGCGGCAGAGTTCGTTCGGTGGCCTGCACCGCAAGGTTCTCGACGCGATGATGAACAACGAGACCTGGTTCTTCCGTGACCATCTGCCCTTCGAGGCGCTGCGCCGGGTCATCATCCCGGAGCTCATGGCCGAGCGCGCCGTCCCGCGGCGTCTCACTTTCTGGAGCGCGGCGTCCTCCAGCGGCCAGGAAGCCTACAGCATCGCAATGACGATCGCGGAGGAATTCGGAGGTTTGCCCGGCTGGACCATCTCGATCCTGGGAACCGACATATCCACCGCCATACTGGAGCGGGCACGCGCCGGGCGCTATAGCCAGCTTGAGATCAATCGCGGCCTGCCCGCAAAGTATCTGACAAAGTATTTCAAGCGCGAAGGAACCGATTGGGTCATCTCCCCGGAGATCAGGCGCATGGTGGAGTTCCGGGAGATTATCCTCACCGAGCCCTGGCGCACTCTGCCCAAGTTTGATGTCATTTTCTTCCGCAACGTCCTGATCTATTTTGAAGTGGAGAAGAAGCGCGAGATCTTCGGACGCATCGTAACGGCGCTGAAGCCGGACGGCTATCTCATGCTCGGGGCTGCTGAGACGACCTATGGGTTGTGCGATTCCTTCGCCCGGGTTACCTGGGACAAAACCGCCTACTACCGGCTCAAAATGTGACGTGCGTATTCCCGGCCATCGGAAACGGCGGACCACCCGCAGCGAAATGCCTCGGCACGTTTACTGTGAGCCTTCGCCTTGAAACGCGTCCTCACTTACCGGCCGGGCACACGCAGGCAGCAAATGCCTTGGCCGTGTGATTCGCCAACGCGCATACGTACAGCGGCCAGAACGGCTGCAGTTCGGAAGAGCGGTCGCCCACAAAGTAATTGCGAATATATTGCTCGCTCGCTTCCATCTTTGCGCCGCCATCGCTTTCAAACTCCGCAATCAGCTTTTTCACTGTCGAAGGCGAGAACTGTGCTTCATGGTAAGTCCGGGCATAGTCGTACTCCCTGGACCACGTGGTGTCGATGCCAGTCTGATTGGACGCCGCAATCACTTCGTAGTTCCGCAGCAGTGCCGTGGACCGATCGATATGAGCAACCGTGAATGACGGGTTATTGCCATCGACCGGCGAGATGGAGGCAACCAGTTTGAGCGCAACATTGCGCTCCTGCGAGGCCCGCGGATCGCTATCCTCGGGCTCCAGCAGGCGCAGTTCATCCATGTGCGTGTGAGCGAAGATTCCCAGCCGGATTGTGTCGCCGTACTCCATCATCAGATCGGCCAGCCGCTCCGAAGATAGGAACATTTCAGGCGGCTCGCCCCCGCAGACATCCTTGAACCTGGCAACGGTCGAGTACGGATCGATGCCTGGCGGGATGTGCCCCATCACCCAAACCCTTTGTCCCAATCGCCGTGCCTGTGCCAACTCTTCCTGCAGCCACACCATCTGCGCGGTAGCCGCAGTGGTATCGGACTTGCCTGCACAGGTTCTGTACTTGGGAGATAGAAAAAGGTCGTTGACGACGATGAGGCGCGTGTTACGCATGGGCGCTGCCATGGTGAGGCTGTAGTAGCCGCCTTTGGCAAAGCCCTTGATGACCTGCTCCCGCTGCGATCGCGGCAGGCCTTCGGCTACGATCCTGCCGGCCTGGGCGAGGAACTCGCTTCCGGCGTCGAGCCGGTAGTCGTCGCACGCGGTGTCGTTGTTGCCGAGGGCCACATAGACGGGCACTCCGGGGATCGAAGCGCGCAGCTCTCCCATCACAAAACTCAGGGTCTTCAGAACGAAGGCCTGGTAGTCGCTCGGCGTCGATCCGGGAAACAGCGTCATATACCTGCAGGAAAAGGCGTGGGCGATCAGGTCGCCACTTACCGCCATGAATTTCGCATCGGGCTGCCGCGACCTCACTGCCTGTAGGCTGGAGCGCAACAGCGAGTAAGGCGTGTCAACGCCGCGCATCTGGCATCCCTGCTGCAGCGTGGCGAAAGCCGCCTTCTGATTGGCCGAAGTTGGACTCGAGAGGATTGTCCCCCACTGGCTCACCGGGGCATCAACCAGTTGACGCACCTTCCCCGGATCGTGAAAGGGATCGAAGTGAATGTCGCTCACCAGAAGTGCTGGGAAACTACTGTTCCCGGCTTCCGCAGCCTCCGCAGAGCGTTGCCGCTGTCCGCCCTCGGAAGCGGAATCCGGGTGCGCCTGGCCGCGGCTGGCCAGTGGGGAGGCGACCAGAATCAGGAGCCAGAGCCAATAGGTAATTTGCACTCCAGAGAACTTCCGAATTGAACTCAACGGCACTCCCTTGCTGGCCAGGACTGGAAACTCGACGAACCGATAGTATGCAGGATAGACTCCGTCGGACGTAAGGCCCACCTCGTAGATCGAAGCGCTGTCCAGCGGCTGTCCCAAGAAACTTGCGTCGCTCTGCTGCGGCCGCGGTGCGCAACCGGTCTGTGGATGTGGACCGTTGCGAGATGCTGTGCTAGCATTTCGCGCCACGGAGAAAAAGTAATGCGGAGAGCAATCTTACTTCTAGTGGCTTGCGCCCTGATGCTGTTGCCGGGAACTTCAATTGCAGGAGAACGCTTTGACGGCAATTGGCACACGAAGCTCACCTGCCCCCCGAAAGGGAATACCGAGGGCTACACCTGGCAGTTTGACGGCATCATCCAGAGCAATACTTTTCGCGGAGAACACGGCCTAGCAGGCGAGCCCGGCTATCTGCTCATCGAAGGCAAGATCGCGCCCGACGGCCACGCCAAATTGTCCGCCACAGGCATCGTGGCCTCGAGGAAATATACCCGCGGCGTCTTCGCCCACAAGGGTGAGGAGTATAGCTACGACATCAAGGCGCAATTCAGAGAGACAGAGGGCACGGGCACTCGAGATGAGGGCCTCGGCATCGTTGGCCGTCCCTGTACGTTTGAGTTCGTGAAGCAGCCGGCTACCAGCCAAGCGGGCGAACACTAGGGATCAGGCCGCCCGCGCAGGGTGTCGAACTTCGGCCTTCACTTACCGCCTGCGCTGGGCAGGGTGAATCCGTACCGCGACATGAGGTTGACGATCTCCGGCTTGCGAACGAATTCCAGGAAAACAGCGGCGGTGGACTTGTCTTTGGAGCGCTTCAGAATAACCGCAGCCTGTTCGATGGGAGCGTGATCGGACTCGGGAATCTCGACGAAGCGTCCGGCGCTTTTCATCTGCGGGTCGAGGACCAGCGAGAGCGCAAGCAGCCCTGCGTCGGCGTTGCCGGATTGCACGAACTGCGCCGTCTGCGAAATGTTCTCTCCCATCACAAACTTGCTCTGGAGTGAATCGTAGAGCCCTTCTTTCTTGAGCGACTCAACCGCCGCGCGCCCGTACGGAGCGTGCTGCGGATTCGCGATTGCGATGCGCTTGGCTTGCGGCGATCGCAACGCGCGCAGACCCTGCGCGAGGTCGAGCGGAGAGTTGTTGGGAACATAGAGGACGAGTTTGCCGATGGCGTACTTGTAGAGAGTGCCAGGTTGCGTGAGCCCCTCTGCTTCGAGCCGCTGTGGGTACTGAACGTCGGCAGAAAAGAAAACGTCGAACGGCGCACCATTTTCAATCTGCAAAAGGAACTGGCCGGAGGAGCCGAAGTTAAGCTTCACTTTCCGGCCTGTCTCTTTTTCAAACTGGGCAGCGACCTGCGGGAAGACGAAGCTCAGATCAGCAGCCGCGGCCACCGTGATTTCCTGTGCGCTGGCCAGCGCCGCACAGAAACAGACTGTCACAATCCACAACATTTTCTTCATGGCTCTCCTCGGACTTGATTGCAAACGCGCATTGCTCCCGTGCGGCTCACTCAACCGGGCACCCGCACGCCCTCCAACTCCGTCTCCAAATCCATCCCGCCTACTTTCCGATGCAGAAGGTGGAAAAGATCAGATTCAGAATGTCATCTGCCGTAGTCGCGCCCGTCATTTCATCGAGCGCGGTCAGCGCCTGGTAGAGATCGAGCAGCACCATCTCATCGGGAATCGCGTTCCGCACGGAGCATGCGGCGGCGTCCAGGGCTCCCAGCGCGGATTGTATCTGGCCTTGCTGCCGCAGGTTGGTCAGCATCGCTCCTCCATCCTCGACCGCGCTGCCGCGCACCATGCGTAGAATTTCGGCTCGCAATCCGGCAATTCCCTCGCCGGTCATCGCCGAGGTGCGAAGCGTCGGCAGATCCGCCACGGAAATCTGCTCGCTGCCCACTGCCAGGTCCATCTTGTTACACACTACGATGGCCGCGCGCCCCGCAACGTCGGCGAGCAGTTCGCGATCAACACCGCTCAACTCCGCGCTGGCGTCCAGCACCACCAGTACCAGGTCGGCGTCGGCCAGCGCCTCCATGGATTTACGAATGCCAATGTCTTCAGCTTCGTCCAGCGCCTCGCGGATTCCCGCCGTGTCCACCAGCCGCACAGGAATCCCTCCCAGTGCCACCGTCTCGGTGACCGGGTCGCGCGTCGTCCCCGGAAGCGCGGTCACAATGGCGCGTTCCTGCTCCAGCAGTTGATTGAACAAGCTCGACTTGCCCACGTTTGGACGACCAACAATCGCCAACGTCCAACCCTCACGCACCAGCCGGCCGAAAGCGAAGCTCGCGTCCAGGCCGCGCAGCAGCGCGCTCACCTCTTCCATCGCGGACAGCATCTCATCCGCCGGCATCACTGCTACATCGTCCTCCGCAAAGTCGATGCCCGCTTCGAGCTTCGCAATCAGCGCGATCAACTTCTGCTTCACCGGCAGCAGGACGCGTGACAGCGACCCTTGCAACTGTCGCGCTGCGACCTTTGCCTGGTAGAGAGTCTGCGAATCGATCAGGTCCCTCACTGCCTCAGCCTGGGTCAGGTCCAACCTTCCGTTCAGAAAAGCCCGCTGCGTAAATTCCCCGGGCTCGGCCAGACGGGCGCCTTGCGCAATCGCCATTTCCATCACACGGCGCAATACCACGGGTGAGCCGTGACAACTGATTTCGACAATCTCCTCGGTGGTGTAGGAATGCGGCGCCGCAAACCAGGTAGCCACGACCTCATCGATACGCTCGCCGTTTTCGATCTCCACCAGCTCAGCGAAATGCGCGCGGCTCGCCTCCAGGGCGCGGCCCCCGGATAGATCCAACATCCGCTCCGCGATCGCCTTCGACTCCGGGCCGGACAGACGTACCACGCCGATCCCGCCGCGCCCCGGCGGTGTTGCAATGGCTACGATGGTGTCGTCCAGATACACGTCATGCTCCTTGCCGGGCCGTTCCAGGCGCGCGACTCCGGCTCAAGAACAAAAGGCCCCGCTGCGATATTCTCATCGAATCGCAACGGGGCTCAAATTGTTTGCTCGCTTTGCGCGGCTTATCTTCGCGGCCGTCCGCCGGGCCGCCCGCCAGACCGCCCGTTGGACCGTCCCGCCGCGGCAGGCGCTGCCGGAGCCTTGCCCTTGTAGTTCTTCGGATACACAACCAGGTGCCGGGCCGGACCTTCGCCTTCGCTTTCGGTCCGCAACTCCTCCACCCCTGCCAGCGCAAGATGCACCACCCGGCGCTCGCGGCTGTTCATCGGACTGAAGGCGTATGGCACCCCGCTCTTCTCAACCTTTTCGGCCGCTACCTTTGCGGCCATGACCAGCTCATCGTTTCGAGCCTGGCGAAAGCCCATCGAGTCAAAGCTGATGCGCTCGTGCTCGTCCAGCATGTCGCCCACCGATTCCACGGTGATCATCTCCAGCGCATGCAGCAACTCCCCGCCGCGAGCGATCAGCAACGAACTGTCCGGACCGGAAAAGTCCACCAGGATGGCTGGCCTGTCCCATTCCGCTCCCTGATTCACCGGCGGGTCCACCGCGATCCGATACTTCACATGGAAACCGCCAAGCCGGACAATGTTGTTCAGCAGCTCATTGATCTGCTTTGCCGCCGCTATTTTATCTTCGATTGCCATCGTTCCACCTCGCCGGTTACCGCTTCTTTTCTGCTGCCTTCAAGGCGCGTTTCTCCGCCATCGCGCGCATTTCGCGTCCCATCTCCGTCTGGTTCATGATCGTCTGCTGAACAATCTGCACTACCGTTCCAGTAATAATATACAGGCCCAGCCCGGAGGCCACCGACCAGGTGAACAGGGCAATCATCAGCGGGGTCATCATGTTCATCATTTTCTGCTGTTCCTTGCTCATGCCCGTGGCCGGCATCATGCGCTGCATCGCGAACATCAGCACGACGGTCGCAATCGGGATGATGTGCAAGTGATCGGGCGCCGATAGATCGGTCAGGTAGAGCCAGCCCGCATGCCGCAGTTCAATCGCGTTTTTCAGCATCGTATAGAAGGCGAACAGGAACGGCATCTGGATAATCAGCGGTAGGCACCCACCCACCGGGTTCACGTCGTGCTCCTTGTAGAGCGCGGCGATTTCCTTTTGCATCTCTCCACGTCGCGGATCATCCAGCTTGTACTTCTTGTACTTCTCCTGGATCTGCTGCATTTGCGGCGCGACCTTCTGCATCTTCATCGAGGACTTGATCTGCGAGATTCGCAACGGCAGCAGCGCAACGTTGATCAGAACGGTGACCAGGATGATGGTCCAGCCCCAGTTTGAAGTCCAGTGCTGTTGCGTCCAACGCACCCAGGCAAACAACGGCCGGCCGATAAATCCGAAGAAGCCGAAGTCCAGGGTGCCGCGCAGGTCCGTGCCGTTGGCGCTGTGCACGGTCTCGAGAATGTCCACCGCCTTCGGCCCGGCAAACAACCGCACACTCGACGGAGCGTTCAGAGTTCCGACGGCAACGCCGAGCACCTCTGCCTTGACTTTCTCGCCCTGCGGGTTGGCTGGGTCTTTTGGAATTTCGATGGAGTTGCGCAGCTGCGCAAAAGCGGCGCTCTGCGGCTGCTCGGGAAGAAACACGGCGCCAAAATATGCATCGGAGGCGCCGATCCACTGGAAGTTGCCGGACTGCACCCGTCCTCCGCTGATCGAGGTGCCCTTCTTGTCCAGCTTCAAACGCTTGACGTCTTCGCCGGTGGCGAGGAAGTCCAAATGCTGGTCGGCGTAGCTCGGCAGCCCGGTGGCGTCGCCAAATCCCGCGGGCCATGCGGGCAGAGCCGCCAGATAGCTACCACCCCGGCGCACGCTCGTCTTCACCCCGACCACGTAGCTCTGGTCGAAGTGAAAATCCTTCTTCACGATCAGGTCGCCATCGGCGTACTCAAACGAGACATCCTTTACCGGGCCGGCACCGCCCGTCTCGCTGGCGACGTAGAGCGCGCCGTTCAGCTTCTCCCGCAGTGGTTCATCCCAACTCCACAGCGAGAGAGGATAGCCATACAGCGCTGCGGCCTGTGGATGCACCAGCTCCAGTTCGTGGCCGCTCTCGTCTTTGAACTTCTTGAGAATCCAACTCTTGACCAATCCGCCGCGGTTCGTGAAGGTGATGCGGTAAAGATCGTTTTCCACGACCGTGCTGCTCTCGCTCGCTGCCTGTAGCGCCGCCGATGGCTGGGTTGCGGCCTGGGCCAAAGGAGCCGCACTCAGACTGGCTGCCGTGTTTGCCGGCGCCGGTGCGCTCTTGACCGCTTGCTGCTGGTTCGACTGCTGCTCCGGCTTGACCACGAAGCGCTGGGCCAACAACAACAGCAGCATCGTGAAGGCAAAAACAAACATCACGCGCTTGTCGATGCCGGGCTGGTTCTGTGGATTCTGGAACTCGCTCAAAGTAGTATGCCGATCTGCGCGGTCGCGACCGCCAGTTTAGGATTCACAGTTCTGACCATGCGCGTCCGGCATCCGCCGGTCCGCGCGCCTTGGTTCTAATGCGTGCGTGCCTCGGCCGCGCTCCGGGCGCAGCGGCAACCAAAATGTTCCGGGACCGGGTCCAGTCCACGCCCACCCAGAGGATGGCAGCGCAATAGGCGCCAGAGCGAGAGCAACGATCCGCCTAGCGCTCCATGCCGGGTTAGCGCTTCCGCCGCATAATCCGCACAGGTTGGCGTAAAACGGCAGGCGACCGGCAACTGGGGCGATACGTAACGCTTATATGTCGCCAGCATCATCAGCATGAGATTTCTCATCTGCGCCGCTTCTCCCGTTTTTCGCGCTTCGCTTCGGGTGCCAGGGAACTCTGCCGGATTACACGGAACGCCCGCTCGATCTCCTGCGAGATCGCCGCGAAGTCCGCGAGCAGCAAGGTTCTCTTCGGATTGATCACCACATCCACTGTCCCGGTGACCCCTTTCAGCACTTGCAGGTGGTGCCGGACCGCCTCCCGCGTGCGTCTCCGCATGCGGTTGCGCTCCACTGATCCACCCAGCGCCTTGGAAACCGTGAAACCGACGCGCACCCGACCAGTTGCTGCCGCGCGCAACGCTCCGGTCGTTCCGGCCTCGTTCGGCTCGGGAACAACTTCCACTTGGGTCCGCAAGTAAAAGACGGTCATGTTCCCGGAAAAGTGGCGCCGCCCCTGCTCGTACACCCGTTGAAAGTCCAGGTGCTTCAGCAAATGCGCGGCCTTCGGGAAACTACCTTTCGGTGTGTCGCTCACGCTGTCGTCCACGGCGTTCGCGTTCCTGATTCTGCCTCTTTCGGCCAGTTCCGTTTTCAGCATTGCCATAGTTCAGCTAGCCTGCTCTGCCGGAATGGCTGTTTCACTGTTTGTGAGTGGGCCAGGAACGGGCGTGGTCCTGCGTTGGTTAATCGCGGTATCCGGGGCTGACGGAAACGCGCTTGCGTCCCTTGGCGCGCCGGCGCGACAAAACGGCCTGGCCGCTCTTGGTCTTCATGCGTTGCCGGAATCCGTGAACTTTGGAACGGTGCCGACGGTTTGGTTGAAATGTGCGCTTAGGCATTTGACTGACTGCTCCTGCTTCAAGAAATGTCGATTGAGCAAAGGGTAAGTATAAATGAACGGCCCCCTTTCAGCCAAACTGCTCCCTCGTCCTGCATCTCCCACTTCTGCCGCATCCAACATTTTTTCGGTTTTTTGCGCTACTCTGCACCGTCTTCGTTGCACTCGTTCATTTACCTCTTGACGAAGTGCTGTCAAAAGGCGCAAAAGTGAGAACACCTCGTCGCAGTAAATGTTCGGAGCCGTTCTGTCCAGGCCTCGCATTCGTGCTAGTATCCGTTTGCGGTTACAATTTTAATGGGCCTGCCCGACCGCGAGCACAAGTAGTGATTCACGCTCCACGCCCACCAGCTTCACAGGTCTATTCGTTGTGCCTGTGCTGTTGAGTCTGTTCAGCGACGACATTTTACAATCTGTCCAGCCAAGCCCCAGCAGGGCCACCACCTTAGCATTTCCACAAGATGCAAGGCAGGGAAGCTCGCGGGCTTGAGTGGGGACAATGGCCGGTACATGTCAACTTTGGTTACGTCAACTCCCAACCCGTGGATGCAAATCCTGGATGCCCTCGAAAAGAAGGTCAACCGTCATTCCTACGATACGTGGTTCAAACCCACGCGCTTCAGCCACGATGCTGATGGCAAGCTCTTCGTCGCCGTGCCCTCGCCTGAGTTCTGTACCATCGGAGAGCGTTACAACGACCTGATTCTCGAAGCAATCGAGAATCTCGGCCTGACCTACGTCGATGTCGAGTTCGTCACCGCCCCGCCGGAAGCCGAGCCCGCTCCGGTGCTTGGCGTAGTTCGCCACAACGGCGGCTTGAACGCGTCTTCCTCGCGACCTGTGGCGCAGTCGCGATTTGATTTCGATGGTGCGGCGCAACTCAACCCGCGTTACACCTTCAGCGGATTCGTCATCGGCAGTGGAAACCAGTTCGCTCATGCCGCTGCCCTGGCCGTCGCCACTGCGCCAGGCAAGGCCTACAATCCGCTCTTTCTTTATGGCGGCGTCGGCATGGGCAAGACCCACCTGATGCAGGCGATTGGCCATGAGGTCAAGATGCGCCAGCCGGACAGCTCCATCGTCTATCTCTCTACCGAAAAGTTCACCAACGAGTTGATCAACTCCATCAAGCACGACAAGATGGTGAGTTTCCGCGACCGCTTCCGCGGTGTCGACCTGCTGCTGATCGATGATGTTCAATTCCTCGCCGGCAAGGAACGCACGCAGGAGGAGTTCTTTCACACCTTCAATGCGCTCCACGACACCAACCGTCAGATCGTCATCGCCAGCGATCGTCCACCTAAGGAATTGGCTGAAATCGAAGATCGCCTGCGTTCGCGCTTCGAGTGGGGACTGATTGCCGATATTCAGCCACCCGATCTTGAAACCAAGATTGCCATTCTGCAGAAGAAGGCCGAAAGCGAGCACGTTGTGTTGCCCGACGATGTCTCCCAGTTTATCGCCAGCAACATTCGCAGCAACGTGCGTGAACTGGAAGGGGCGCTCATTCGTCTGCTTGCCTATGGTTCGCTGACCGGTGCGGAGATTAACCTGGCGACCGCACAGCAGGTCCTCAAGAACATCATTGACCAGCAGAGCCGCAAAGTTACCATCGAGGCCATCCAGAAGACGGTGAGCGAACAGTTTGGTCTGCGCATTCCCGAGATCAAGGCGAAGAACAACTCGCGGCAAATCGTCTTTCCGCGCCAGATTGCCATGTATCTCTGCAAACACCTCACCGAGGCTTCGCTGCCCGAGATCGGCCGCCAGTTCGGCGGAAAGCATCACACGACCGTCCTGCACTCGATCGAGAAAATCAATCTCCAGCGCAAAGATGACAAGGATTTGAACAGGATGCTCAACAAACTCACAGAGCAGTTGAGTAACTAACTCCAAGCCCGGGCCGCACTTCCAGTGCCCCGGGCCTTTCTTTGCCTTTCCTCCGCCTGTGGAATACATGTGGACGGCGTGGACAACTCAGGCTATTCCTCTCCGGCTCCCTCTTTTATCCACGAACCACGGGTTCGCCGGAGTCTCTTTTCCATGCAAACCATCCACTCTATAATCTTGATAAGAAATGGACTTTACGTTTTTTCCACTTTTCCACCGAGCCTACTGCTACTACTAGTAATGATTCTCCTTTCACTTGATTTAGTAACACCAGTAGAGCTCCCGATTGAACCTCCCTACCCAGGAAAACCAGTTCCTCCCCTCCTTAAAGACCTCCTCCACTTCCGCCTGACAATTGGGAGGTATCTGCCTTATGAAATTCCTGTGGAATCTGTGCGTAACCCTAAACATCGGGGGGCCCTTCGGAATTTCCGACCCTGATGTTTCCTGAAATAGCCCCATTCCCAACTCCTTCTCGCTCTCCCTTGCGAACAGTGATAGATTTTCCTATGTCTCCCGCTTTTTCAAAGAGGCTATGATTACTGCTGGTTTCTGTTGGCTGTAGTTTGATATAAGTGCAAGTTGTAGCTAGCGAAAGGTTTTGGGGAGCATATGCCAGAGATAGCGATCGCTCAAGGAACCGCTATGGAGATCACGGTCAGCAAATCCGATCTACTCAAGGAACTCACTGCGACCCAGGGCGTGGTCGAGCGCAAGACGACCATCCCCATCCTGTCCAATTTTCTTTTTGAAGCCTCCGATGGCGAGTTGACGATTACGGCCACCGATCTGGATCTCAGCCTGCGCACCAGTTGCGCCGCTACGGTCAAGAGAGACGGTGCCTGTACGATCCCAGCCCGCAAGTTGTACGACTACGTGAAACTGCTCGGAGACGGCGACGTCAGCATCAAGTTACTGGAGAACCACTGGGTCAACATCCGTGCCGGGCGCTCCATCACGAAGATGGTGGGCATGGCACGCTCCAATTTCCCCAGCGTGCCCGTCTTTCCCATCAACAGCGTGGTCAAAATTCCCGCACAGACCTTGCGTACCCTGATCGCGAAGACGGTGTTCGCCATCTCCAACGAAGAGTCGCGTTACACCCTCAATGGCGCGCTGCTGGTCCTGAAGCCCGAGTCCATCACCATGGTCGCCACCGACGGACACCGTCTGGCGCACATCGTGAAGGAAGGCCTTTCCTTCGACATTACAGGAGAGCTGAAGACCCTGATTCCACGCAAGGCGATGGTAGAGTTGCTCTCGCTTCTGGGCGCGCCTGATATCGAATTTGTGGAGTTTGCTAAAGACGACTCCACACTGTTCTTCCGGCTTGGCTCCCGCCTGCTCACCTCGCGCCAGTTAACCGGCCAGTTCCCCAATTACGAGGCCGTGCTCCCCAAGGAGCACAACAAGAGTGTCAGCGTCCGTACCTCGGAGCTGCAGGCAGCCATCCAACGCGTTGCCCAGTTTGCCGACGAACGTTCGGGCGCCATCAAAATGCGTTTCGAGCCGAATGAGTTGCGCGTCTCTTCTTCCTCCACCGAGACCGGCGAGTCCGAGGACTCGATTGAAACGAATTACGACGGCGAAACCCTGGCCATCGGATTCAACTCGCAGTACTTGCTCGAATTCCTCAAGGCCACCGATAGCGAAAACGTCCGGATCGAGTTCAAAGACTCCCAATCCGCCGGGCAACTTCGTCCCGAAGGCGTGGAAGATTACAAGTATCGCTACGTGGTTATGCCGATGCGAATCTGACGCGGCATTTGCTGATCTGGACCGCAATCCAGCCTTCTCATCTCCCGCGCGGAACCCGGGGACGGTGTGGAGGCTGTTTTCTTCCGGTGCGATCATCACCAGGCATCCGTGGGCGTATGGAATCTGCCCTCCGCTGGCGCCGAAAGTTGTGGACGGCAGGCGCCTGGCGCCGCGATCGAAAGCTTCCTTTCTCGCTCCTCGCTTCGTCCTTTTCGCGGCCTCTTTTCGCATCTCCCGCGGGTCCCACAAGAACCGGCACTAAATCCCAATATTTCAATCGCTTACATCCACTCAAGGAAACTCGTTTTGTGCTAAAATAAATCCAGGTCAAAGTATCCCCAGATGGCGACGATCCGAGCCGGTCCTCCATCGAACTGAAACGCAATGAGAACCACGAGTCAAACAGATAGGTATCTGTGTATCGGCATCCTGTATTCGCCGTCTCTGCCGCTCCAGGCGCGCTTTGCTGCTGCCTGAGCCACAACGGAATCCCTGGAAACAACAAATGTCCTCAGAGTTAACCACTGCCCAAGCCGCGAAAGAGACAACTCTCCCCGTGGAAGAACTGAACAAGAAGACTGCAACCACCGCCGAATCCGGTTACACTGCCGATTCCATCAAGGTTCTCGGGGGCATGGAAGCCGTCCGCAAGCGTCCCGCGATGTACATCGGTTCCACCGGCGAATTGGGCTTGCATCATCTCGTGTATGAGGTCGTCGACAACTCGGTCGACGAAGCACTGGCCGGATACGCCAGCAAGATTGACGTGATCGTTCATCTCGATAACTCGGTTACCGTGATCGACGATGGCCGTGGAATTCCGGTGGATGAAATGGATGTGGACGGTGAGCGTCTGTCCGCGGCCCAGGTCGTGATGACCGTGCTGCACGCCGGCGGAAAGTTCGACAGCTCCACCTACAAGGTCTCCGGCGGTTTGCATGGCGTCGGCGTGAGCTGCGTCAACGCGCTCTCCGAGCAACTCGAGCTCGAAATCTGCCGTGACGGCGCCGTCTGGGAACAGGAATACTCCGAAGGCGTTCCCACCACTAAGCTCATCAGGACCGGCACCACGAAGCGCCGCGGCACCAAGGTGCACTTCGTGCCAGACAGGTCGATCTTCACCGTCACCGAGTACAACTACGACACCCTGGCCAACCGTCTGCGCGAACTCGCTTTCCTCAACAAGGGCCTGGTCATCACCCTCACCGATGAGCGCACCACCGATCAGAAGACCGGTGAAGCCAAGCACACCGAGTTCAAGTTCAATGGCGGCATCGCCGAGTTCATCAAGCATCTGAACAAGGGCAAGAACGTTCTCCACGAAAAGCCAATTTACATGGAGTCAGACAAGCCCGAACTCTCCTGCGAGATCGGTCTCCAATACAACGACTCTTACAGCGAAACTCTTTTCAGCTTCGCCAACAACATCAACACGGTCGATGGCGGGACACACCTCCAGGGCTTCCGCTCCGCGCTCACCCGCACCATCAACGCGGCCGGCCAGTCGCTCGGTCTGTTCAAGGACTTGAAGGAAAATCTCTCCGGCGACGACGTGCGGGAAGGCCTGGTCGCGGTGGTCAGCGTCAAGCTGCCGCAGCCGCAGTTCGAGGGCCAGACCAAGGGCAAGCTCAACTCGGATATCGCAGGCCAGGTGCAGGCGTTTATCAACGAGCGTCTCGGCGCATTCTTTGAGCAGAACCCGCAGATCGCCCGCAAGATCATCAACAAGGCCATCGATGCCTCGCGCGCCCGCGAAGCGGCCCGCAAGGCGCGCGATCTCACTCGCCGCAAGGGCGTGCTTGACAGTGGCGGCCTTCCCGGCAAACTGGCCGATTGCTCCGAGCGCAACCCTGACCGCTGCGAGGTCTACCTGGTCGAGGGCGAGTCCGCCGGTGGCACCGCCAAGCAGGGGCGCGACCGCCGTTTCCAGGCCATCCTGCCCCTCAAGGGAAAAATCCTCAACGTCGAGAAAGCGCGTTACGACAAAATGCTCGGACACGAGGAAATCCGCGCCATGATCACCGCCTTCGGCTGCGGCATCGGCAAGGATGACTTCGATCCCTCCAAGCTGCGCTACGGCAAGATCATCCTGATGACCGATGCCGACGTCGATGGCTCGCACATTCGCACCTTGCTGCTCACGTTTTTCTTCCGCCATATGCAGGAGCTCATTAAGCGCGGCAATATCTTCATCGCGCAGCCGCCGCTCTATCGCATCAAGAAGGGACGCTTCGAGCAGTACATCAAGAACGATGCTGAGTTCGTGCAAGTCATGATCAAGCGTGCTTCCGACGGCTTGGTGGTGCGTTATGGCGAAGGCGCTGCCCGCCTCGAGTCCCGGCAACTGGCGCAGTTCATGACCCGTCTCAATGAGTACCTCGGCTTCCTTGACAAGGTGGACAAGCGCATCCGCAATGAGCGTGTCACCGAGATGCTGCCCGAGTTTGAGCTCTCCCGCCGCGAGGATTTCCACGGCTCGCCCGATGCGGTTCCTACCCGCATCTCCGACATTGAAGCTCGCCTGAAAGCCATCCAGAAGGAGGAGCAGTTCATGTCGGTTTCTACCCATTTTGACGAAGAGCTTCAGCTCTGGGATGCGCGTTTCGTGAACTCGCAGGGAACGCCACACGCGATCAGTTGGGGACTCATCTCCAGCCCCGAATACAAGCAGATGATGTCGCGCTACCGCCAGATCGCCGAGTTCATGAAGCCACCATTCCAGGTCGAGTGGGTCAAGAACGTCGAAGCCGTCAAGGAGGAAACCGACGACACCATCTCCGCCGCCGAGAAGGCCGATGCCGAAAAGATCGAGGGCAAGACCATCAAGGGCGGCACGCCTACGCGCGTCGCAGCCAAAGGCGGATCGCGCGACCCGGTCGAGAAGAAAACCGTCCGCGACCTGTTCGACTTCGTCCTCGAACAAGGCCGCAAGGACTACCAGATTCAGCGCTACAAAGGCCTGGGCGAGATGACCGCCGAGCAGTTGTGGGAGACTACCATGGACCCCGAGCGCCGCACCCTGCTCTCGGTCAAGCTCGAGGATCTGACGGAAACCGAGGCGATCTTCACGACGCTGATGGGCGAAGATGTCGAGTCCCGCCGCAAGTTCATCGAAGACAACGCGCTCGACGTGAAGAACCTCGATATCTAGCGTGTTCAAATTCTCTTTGGATTAGATTGCGGTAGTCATGCGGCGGGGCTTACCTGCGTGCGTATGCCGCGTTTGGGTCGAATAACACGATGCTGACCCAGAAGAGTCCGGAGGGGTAGCGAGGGGTGCGGGCGAACTCGACCCCGACCGCACACGTGCCCACGCCGCGAATCGATGCCAGGCGGGCGACATCGGCGGGGATTTCGTCAGGGCTGGTGGTGGCGTACGAAGCGGCGAATCGGACCCCGGGCAACGAGAGCGGTGCGTGGCTGTCGAGAGTTTCATGGTTGGCCATCTCTGCGACCAGCCCTTGCAGGCGCGAATCGCCTACCAATTCCAGAGGCGGCAACCCGAACTGCTTCCTGAGACCCGAGAAACGCTCTCCGATCCGGTGTGCGGCCACATCGTCGCTCAGGTCGAGGATGCGATGCGCAAAGTCCTCGACCACATAAAGAACCCCATGCACGTTCACCACCGCAATGCCCACGCCGTCATAAGCTGGGTTGAGCATATTCGTGCGGTGCGGGGCCGAATTGACGAACGCTTCATGCGCGCCCTCGGCGCTGACGTCATAGACGACGTTCTCGCTGGCGGAATCCAGGCGCACGGCGCGCCGGGTGAGGCGATGCAACAGGTCGGGCTCGCCTTCGAACTGGTGCGAAAGGCGCCCTTCCTGCGACATGATTTCCGCGTGATCCAGCGCCGCCTCGGCAAGCTTAGCGTCCCAGTTGAGGGGCTTAACGCCCGCCTTGCTGCGCTCCATGTTGATCAGGTTGAGAAGAGCCGCCTGCGGATTGTGGCTGCTGGCGGGGGGGGTGATCGGGATTGTCAGTATGTCTGCAGCAGGCGTGTCGGCGGGCGGCCCTGGTTGAGGCTCGACTCCGAGAAGCCCGAAGAAAAGACACACTGCAAGTAACACGATCCAACCTCCTGCCTGACTTGATCATCGGTTCTTACCTGACACCTCACAACTTACGAAGGTAACTTTAGCCACGTTTGGGGAATCGAAAGGCACCTGTCGAATGAGGTGAGGATTAGGGACGTCGAACGGCGCAGACAACCTTGCGGACGCAGGGTGCGCCCGCGCAGCTGGGTTCATCGCGGCTGGCTTGTGGTGCTCGGGGATGCGATTCTCGCGATGGGTGGGACAGGCAGTGCATCGGGGCCATTGCGGCCCCGATGCACGCAACAAACGAAAGGGCGCAGTGAGCGCCCTTTCGACAATCCTAGGTTAGCGATGCAGTGTGCGGATTACCGTCGCAGTCGACGTTTCAGCACAGTGCCGATTGCCAGCAGTCCGGAGCCGATCAGCGCAATGCTTGTCGGTTCGGGCGCAGAGACAATTTCTCCGCTCGAGATCACGCCGCTGGTGCTGCTCCCATTCCCACTGGTCACCACACCGCCCACGAACGGATTATTCCCCAGGTAAATGGTCATGTCCAAAGGCACGACATTGCCGGCTTTCCACAGCGCGGCAAACAGGCCGGTGGCGCTTGAAACCGTCAGCGTGCCGATAACCTGCGGATTCGCGGTTCCGTCTTTCAGCGTGGTGAGTTGAATCGTTCCGGCGAGGCTATCGGAACCGATGGAGAAGCTGAAGTTCATCGTGCCGCCGTTCATATTGACGGCAAACACGTCGGGAGATGCGGTCGTTGTGATCAGCGGATTGTTACCGGTGATCCACATATCGTATTTGCCGGCTTCGGCCCCGATATAGGCTTCCCCGGAAATACAATTCGCAGTTGCACCGCACGAGCCCAGAAATGACATCGTAGCCGTTTCAGTCCCCACCACATTGGTGAACTCGACGGTACCACCGGTGCCTAGTCCGATGATGACTTGAGACTGCGCCGCGGCGGCTACCGGCAAAAGGAACAGTAGCGAAGCCAGTGCTAGAAAGAATCTGACGAAGTGGCGCATAGTGATCGACCCCCCTGGTAGCGAAACAAGCATGAACGGTAGTCGTACGACTTTAGTCATTATGCACTTGAAGTGCCATCGTGAACAAATGTTTGCCGGAACCAATCTCACTTGTTTTCAGTGGCATAAGAAATCGATACCAACGCAGCCGAGGAGCCGGCTCAACATTTGCCAAGAGTTCCGTACCTAAAAGTACCAAACTCTTGCACATCTCCCTCCCGCCCGGTCATCGTAACTTGTCAAGCGCCTGGTGGGCGTCGCGGGCACTGTCGCCCGAAAGCTTCAATCGAAGCGCGTTTTCAAGCTCTGCCCGCCCCTTCGGTTGATCGCCGGTGGCGAGCAGCACCATGCCCAAGTGATAGTGATAGCTGGCCTTCTGCGGGGCATAGTGAACACACTCTTGCAGTTGGGCCTTTGCCGCAGTGTAGTTGCCCTTCTTGTACTGGACCCAGCCCAGCGTATCCGTAATCGAGTCAAGCGTAGGCATCTGTTGCTTGGCCTTTTGCGCCAGTCCAAGAGCAACGTCGAGGTTCTCGTTGCGCTGAGCATAGATCCAGGCGAGGTTGGCCTCGGCGATGGCGAAATTCGGATCGATCGCCAGCGCCTGCTCAAAATAACGCTTGGCGGAGTCCAGATCGTTCTTTTCCAGGTAGATATTGCCAATCAGGGCCTGCAGTGGCGCGAAGTTGGGCTGGATGCCGAGAGCACGGGTGTAACTAGCCAGCGCGGCGTCCGGCTGGTTGAGCTTCTCCTGGATTGAGCCCAGGGTCAGATAGCCGGATAGCATATGCGGATCGAGCGCGACCGCGCGCTCGGCGGCGATGCTGGCCTCCGGATAGAGCTGGCGGCGCACCAGAACGGTCGCCAGCAGGCGCTGAGCTTCGGCATTGCTCTGGTGGGCAGCGGCAAACTGGCGTGCGCGATCGACCGCCTGCGCCGGTTGCGAACCATTCAGAAGAAACTCGAAATACTCGCCGGACAGCGAACTATTGTCTGGCTGCAGAGCGAGCGCCAGTTGAAATTCGCGTTCTGCCTCGGGGCTGTGTTTCTCCGCCGCCCAGGCCCTCGCCATGCGGGCATGCGGCCAGGGGTCGCGTGGTGCCAGGCGCTCGGCGACGGCGAATTCTTCACGAGCGCGGCCGTACTCATGGGTTCCGTAGTACGACGCTCCGAGCAAAAGATGTCCGGCGGCGGCGCCGGGCTGCAACTGAATGCAACGTTGCGCGTAGGTGCGCGCGGCAGCAGTTTCTCCCCGCGACAGCAGAAGCTCGGTCAGCGACTTCCAGGCTTCCACCATCTCGGGCGATAGGCGGACGGCGGTCTGATAGGCATCGCGGGCCTGGTCAACAGCGCCACGGCGCCACTGCGCCGTGCCCAGCGCGTAATGCGCCATAGCAAGATCGGGAGTGTCGGCGACCTGTCGCTGCAGAATCTGCACCGCTTCATCCAGGCGGTTCTGCGCCATCAGAATCTGCGCTCGCTGCACGTTGGCCGTCGGGTTGGAAGGACTCGCGCGGGTGACCTTTTCGTTCAGCGCCTGGGCCTCGGCAATGCGGTTGCTGCTGAGATAGACGGCGATGATGCGGTTCTCAAGGTCGCTATTCTTGGGCGCGGCGGAAAGTCCGCGCTGGTAGGCTTCAAGGGCGCGATCATCCTGCCCCAGCCCGACATAGAAATCGCCTACCGCGGCGGCGACCTCAGGGATGTTGCCGTGACTGCCGAGCAGTTTCTGCAACTCTGCCTCGGCGTCGGGCGTGCGTGATTCGTCGACGAGGACTTCCGCCAGAAGAACACTCAGCGGAAATGCCTCGGGGTTGCGTGCTATGCCCTGCTGCAAAATACGTTCGGCGTCGGGCAGGCGTCGCTGGATGCGGTAAAAGTTGGCCAGATCGGCGTAGGCAACCGGCATCTGCGGATCGACCTGCAACGCCTTCAGCAGGTTACTCTCGACCGCGGGATAGTTGTGCAGGCTCAGCTCCATCAGGCCCAGATTCACGTATCCCGATGCGTCGTTGGGAGCCAGCTTGATGCTCCGGGCGAACGCATCGCGAGCCTCGGACTCCCGTCCGCTGCTCAGATACACGGCGCCCAGCAGCTGGTAGGCTTCGACATTGGAAGGATCGCGCTGCAGGATGGCCTGCACCTGCTCCTCCGCCTGGTCAAACTGACGCGCGGAAAGATACAGCCGGCCGATGGTGAGGCGAGCCTCCGTGAGGCCGGGATCCAGTTGTACCGCGCGCTGCAGGTTGCCGAATGCGTCCTGCCAGCGGGCGGTCGCAATGGCCGCTTTCGAGAGCTGCAGGTAGGCGTCGGCGAATCGTGGATCGATCTTGAGCGCGTTGCGAAACTGAATCTCAGCCTGCTGATATTTACCCTGCTGCAGGAACTTTTGTCCGCTTTCCAGATACTGGCGCTTGGCAACCTCCGGATCTTTTCTGCATCCGGAGGCCAGCAACAGCGAAACCACGAGGCAAGCAAGAATGAAACGAATACGCAAGGCATCTCCCACGCTAACGCGGTATGACTTCATCTAATTTTGGCGCGATCAGAACTGCAAACGCGATGGCGGACTGACGCGCGCGCGTCTCGTCGTCCGTGGCCGGGACCGTGATGCGCACCAGCGCCGCGTCAGTGCGGTGCAGCAGGATGGCATCACGAATAGTGTAGTACTTGGCAACGTACTCGCTGGCGACAATGCGCCCGTGCGATTGGTACCAGTAGAGAACCACGAAGCGTTCGTGTTCGTTTTCCACGGTGTAAAGATTCACCTCGGCGGGCGCGCCCAGCGGCAGGAGTGGAAGCGTGATCCGCGAAGAAGAGACAGGCTGCCAGCCCGCGCCAGGAAGACAGTTCTTGGGCGAGTGCACGGAGTCACCGGCGCGCTGGCTCTTGTAGTAGCCGATGTACACTCCCACTTCGTCCGCCGGCGCGCGATGATAGACGCGGTTCAAGTAGTTGTCGACGGCCGACACGGTGACCAGGCGTGCTTCGATGGGAACGTCCTGCGCCGTCCAGCCATCGATAGCCAGGGGAAGATTCAGCAGCGGCGGCCGCGGCACGGCGGCTTCCGTGCGCGGCAGCGCATACTCGGTCACCGCCGCCGCCAGTAGAAGGATCACCGCCGCCCACCAGCGCGACCCACTCATGCATGCCTCCGCAGGGAAGCCACACGGCGCAAGGTCTCCGTGATCAGCGAATGGCACAGCAGCAGCAGAAGCGTTGAGAAGAAGAAGAGGAACAGGCCGGAGAGAAAATGCGACCAGCCCTCCACCGTCGAAGCGCCCGCCAGTTCGGCGGAAATCGCGGCGAAGACCACGCGCCCGGCGTTGCCAACCACGGCAATGGGAACCACCAGCAGACACAGGATCCAGCGAATCACGTTGTTCTTCTCCGCCAGGTAGGCGTACATCGCGGCGATGGTCAACAGCGAGAGCAAGGAGCGCAGTCCGCTGCAGGCTTCCGCCACTTCCAGACGGGTCGAAGGGAGCACCAGCACGTTGCCTTCCCGCAACACGGGAAACAAATCAATCGCGTGCAGAACCCACGTGGCAAGCCGCGAGGCCAGGATTTGCAGCGGGAAAACCACCTGGAAGTAGATCACACCAGGAAGAGGAATCATCAGCAGGAGCAACGCCAGCGGGAAGGCCGCCGCCCGCACCATGGCCCAGCCCCAGAGCCAGACGATCAGGCCGACCAGGACTCCGAGCAACGAGATGCGCTGCAAGAAAAGCTCGGCGCCGAGCGATCCGACAAACAGCACGCTGAGCGACGCACCGAGGATCGCCATGCCCATCCATGAGGGTTTGAGCGCCACTTTTCGTAGCACGTCGGCGCGCCGCCACAGCACATAGGCGCTGAACAGAGGCACCAGAAAGCCGTGCGAATAGTCGGGTTCGCGCCACCACTGGCTCACCAGGTGGCTGAGCACGGGGGCGTAGACAATCAGCACGCAAGCCGCAATCGCGCATGTCCGCCAGAAGGCGCTCAAGGGCAACGTCGGATACATCGGCGGCGAGGCGACCGGCGCGGTCTGTGCGTCCGTACCATCCATGGGAGTCTGAAGAATGCTCATCCAGTGTGACAGAACCGCCTCGCAGAGGTAAGTCCAAAATGCCGTCGAAGAACGATTAAGCACGATCCTAGCGGCGGCGCTCCAAGCCCGCGGGCCAAAAGGGAAGCTGCATGCAAGAGTCCAGGGCGGCTCCAATCAGCCGCCGGGGCACGGGGCGCCGGTATCGGCGCGCCGTCTGCGCCTCCATCCCCACCGAACCCACTCTCTAGCCGTCGCCTCCTCTTGCCGCGCCCACACACTCATCTGCCAGAGCAAAGACGGCGCTGAAGAAAACTTCAGGCGCAAAGGCCTTGGCTGTTTGCTTCGCGTTTCGTTCCAGGCGAGTACAAAGTTCGGTGTCGGTTAGGACGCGGGCAATGGCATGGTGCAGGGCGGTGGCTTGTCCGGCGGCCACCAGCAGCCCGTCGTCCTCATTGGTGATGTAATCGCCCGCGTCATCGTCAGCAACGATGACGGCTTTGCCCATGCTCATGGCATTGCCATACACCGTGCGTCCACCAGTTTCCAGCGCGCCCGGCCGCAGTGAGACAACCACCGCGGCGGCACCGGCCATCATGCGGTTAAACTCATCCTCCGGCAAGCCGGCAATGATTTTCACATTGGCCGGCAGCTCAGCGGCCGGCAGTCCGGCCAATTGGCGGGTAACCAGTATGACCTGACAGTCGAGGCCCCGCGCCGCCGCGACCAGCGTTGCGTAATCGCGGTTGGAGTCACCCCCGGAGAAAACATAGTTGCCCCGGCTTACGAGGCACTCCTCACCATGGAGCGTCGTATGCGAATACAGGAACACGAGTTTCTCGCGCGGCAGCCCGAGTAACCGTGGATAGAGTTCCAATTGTCGGCGCGAATACACCAACACGCGACTGGCTGAGCCTACGACCGTGCGGAACAAAGCGCGCTTGACCAGCCTTCGCAGGCGCGACTTCGGCAGATCCCACATGGACTGCATAAAAATGTGGGGAACTTTATGCAGCCGGAATTTCTGCAGCATGGCGAACACAAATGCCAGCCGCTCGCTGCCGGTAATCACGACCTGAAAGCCACTGCTTAGGCGAAACAGTTTCCAGCCCCAGGCCAAATGTCTTGTAATCGGAAGCTCGCCCTTGAATCGCTCCCAATCCGCAATGTAGCCCGGCAGCAATACGGTGCGGCTGCGCCAGAACGGGTCGTAATTCTTGTGATGCGTCGTCAGGATAGAGTTTCGTGGAGGTGCATCAGACCCATTCGTGTCCATTCGGGCGCCTCGCAATCCCTCTCACAGGCTCAACGTCTCGGGAAATCATGTTGCACCGAGACTACCTTCTTGAGGTCGAAAGCCGCAAGATGCCGCACCCTTTCGGATTCAAGCCTCACGTTGGTTGAGCCAGGTTCCCTGAGGACCGCCTCGAGTGTCCGCAATCCCAACGATCAAGCCGCGATGACGCCACCTGGCATCCCATCTTCGCAGCGGCTCTCCATGCCCGTATAATGACCCTGCGAGAACACCGCCCCAATGAAAGATCGTTCCACTTCGAAGACAGTCGGGCTGACGCTGACCGTGCTGTTGTCGGTAACCCTGCTGCTGCTTCTGATATGCGTCGGCACGCGCTGGCTGCCTGCCTCGGCGCGAAGCCTGCTCGGCCTGAGAATTGTCAACGGCACCTCGCTTCCCACGGCGTCGCCGCACGCCGACTATCGCCTTGAACTGCACGCCGAAGACGGCGTCTCTCCCTATCATTGGACGATTGATCGCGGGCATCTGCCGCCCGGATTGGTTCTTCAGGATGACGGCACGATCCATGGGCAGGCGGAGGTTCCCGGCGAGTATTCGTTCGACGCCTCGGTGACCGACAGCGGGAAAACTCCACACACGCTGCACCAGCCGTTCTTGCTGCGCGTGACGTGGAACGGGCTGGCGGTGACTACGTCGAACCCGGAGTTGCCATGGGCGCGCGCTGGCAGCGAGTACTCGGCGCGGCTGACGGCCGCCGGCGGCATGCCGCCGTATTTCTGGAAGTCCGAAGGCGCACTGCCGGAGGGAATCACGCTCAGCCCAAAAGGCATTCTCGCGGGTGCCGCCGGTCGGGGTGGCGACTTCCATTTTGCGGCGCAGGTGCACGACCTGGGCGGGGGCCAGGCACAGCGCAGCTTCTCGCTCCATGTGAGCCCGGCCAGGGTGGACCGCTTCGGCGGCGTTCGTTCGCCGGGTGCGCCAGCCAGGGCCACCGGCCGCTGGCGCACGGCAAAGCTCGGTGACCGCTGGGTCCTGCTCACGCCAGATGGAAATCCGTTCTGGATGATTGGCATCTGGAACGTCATTGGCGACCCGCACAAGGACGCTCGCGGCTTCTCCTACGACCAGCGGACAAAAGACAAGTACGGCAGTGGCGAATCGCTCCGGTGGCTGCAGGCGAATCGCAGGCTGCGCTCGTGGGGCTTCAACGCCATTGCGCCATACAGCTATCGCATGATGCTGCCGACGGATTCCGAACCGGAGTGGACGGGCAGCGAGCAACCCGTGAAGATGCCGTTCGTTTGGCTCGCGAACAATCCGGCTTTCCGAGGGCGCAAAGAAGGCGTCTTCAAGAACCTCTTCGCCGGAAAGGATCCGAAGGTAACCGCGCTCGGCGACCAGGGCTGGGGAAATTTTCCTGACGTCTTCGATCCAGCGTGGGTACGGAACGCACAGGAACTTCTCGGCGGCGACCGCGAGCTGGCTATGCTGTCCGAATCGCCATATTTCGTCGGCGTCTTCGGCGATGATACTGATTACCTTTCGGGATTCGGACCGGGACCGGAGTTTGTGTCGCAGCCCGCGGACAAGGTGCACCCACACCTTGGCTATCTCGCGCTGGTCACCGCCCCCACGCAGCGGACGAACCCGGACTCGGGCGCGACCTACGCCGATACGCAGGTGCACACCAAATTCCAACTGTGCGACTTCCTGCGCCGGAAGTATGCTTCGGTGGAGGCGCTCAACGCCGCATGGGGAGCAAGCTATACGACTTTTGGCAGCGATGGAGGCTGGCCCGGCGGCAAGGGATTGCTCGACGAGAATGGGCGCGCTTCACACCGGTGGCTCGGCTCTGGAGACCCGGCCCTGCCGCCATCGGCGGGTGCAAACCTGAACATGGTCCGCGATCTCGACGAATTTCTTTACCTCATCGCACGCCAATATTTCTCCACCGAGCGCGAGGCGTTGCGCGCGATCGCGCCGCACGCACTGTTCCTGGGACCAACGACTATCGGAGGATGGTGGGCTCCGGCCCGCGCGCCGATTTACCGTGCGGCCCGCGAATCGCTCGATGTCATTGGCATCAGTACCGATGGCAGTCAGGAACAGCTCGATTTCATCGCACGGGCGGCGGGAGACATTCCTTTGATGGTGTGGGAGGGCGTGGTCGCCAATGCGGACTCCAGCGAGTGGCGCCACGCCAAACAGCCCGAGGGCGCCGGCGCATCCTGGTTCGTGGACACGCAGGCGGCCCGCGCGGATCATTACCGGCGGGATGTCCAGTGGCTCTTCAACTCGCGCGAATCCTCCGGAACCCATCCCTTCATCGGTCTCTTGTGGTGGGCGTGGACCGATAATCTGGTGGAGGAACGCAACTGGGGCGTGGTTTCGCAGATGGATAATGCGTATGACGGCTTCGAGGCGGGCAAGACTCTGGGCACCGACGCCTGGGGCTTTGCAACCGGAGGCGAGGAACGCAATTATGGCGACTTTCTGGGGCCGGCGCGGGCGGTCAACTTCTCGGTCATCGAACAACTAGCCAATGAGCAACACTGAGCCCGGTTCGCGAGTGCCGTCACTCGCCGTCGTCATTCCGACCCTGAATCGCCCCGGCGACCTCACTATCACCGTGCGAACCTTGCTGGACCAAACCGCGCTTCCGCTGGAGCTTGTCATTGTGGACCAGAGCGCGAACGATGAATCCGAACGGCAGGTGCGTGCGCTCTATGAGGAGATGGCGGACCAGGCGAAGAACGTTTGTCTGCGATATATTCGCGATCCCGCCATCAACGGCCTGACCATGGCGCGCAATGTGGCTCTCGATCAAAACCATTGCGAGATCGTCCTTTTTCTTGACGACGATGTGGAGTTGGAGCCGGACTTTGTCGAGTGCCTGATGCAGGGCTACGCCGAAGATCCCGACCTGGCCGGAATCTCGGGAATCATCACCAACTACAGGCCGGGAGGGTTCGTCGCTCGCGTTTGGCAATGGCTGTTTGTGCGCGGCCCCTTCCGCGATGAGAGGCGGCGCTTATACCACCGTGCCGACCAGCTGCGCAGCGCGGGAAGAGTTGCGGTGACTCGTTTTGGCGGCGGCCTGATGAGTTTCCGCATCGCGCGTACCGGCGGCCTGCGCTTCGACCAGAATCTGCGCGGACCATGCGAGGGCGAAGACGTGGATTTCTGCCTCCATCTCCCCGCTGGCGCCAGGCTCCAGATCGATCCCCGCGCAAGGCTCGTGCACAACAAGAGCGCGACGGCTCGCGCGGACGAACACTGGAATGCTTCGGCCGTGCGCGGCATCAGTTATCTGTACTACAGGAACTGGCGGCATGGATGGCGCAACTTCATCGACTTCGCCTGGCTGATGACCGGCTTCGCGATTCTCGTCCTGCTGGCTTGCGTGAAGAGCGCCTCGCCGACGCCATGGAAGGAATTCACGAAGGCAGCCCGGTATGGAAGAAAGGTTGGATTGGGGAGAAACTGAGGCGCTCGATCAGGACGAAGGCGGCCGCGCCGCACCCAGCGCGTTACGCCCACGACTGGCAAATTGCTCGCGCTCTCCCGCTGTCAGCGCCAACTTCCAGGCAAGACCAAGGTAAAGCGCTGCCTGCCATCCGACCGATAGCAGCAGCCAACCCGCGCTGTAGCTGTGCTGCCAGGGATGCAGTACTCCGCAAACGCCCAGCACAATTGCCGCCACCAGCGCCGGCCGCAGGAGAGCTTCCCGGAAGTATCGCGCCGCCGGCAGCGCGATGGTGCGCAGCGCGTACCACGGCTGTATGAAGAGCTGCACGAAGATCATCGGCGCGGCTGTGCCCAGCGCGATGCCCACCAGCCCGTAGCGCCGTCCCCAGTAGATGCTGAGCGCCAGGTTGGCAGCGCCTTCACCCAGGTTCCACCAGCCGCGCAGGCGATGGCGGCCCTGGGCTAGAAACAGATCCACCGAGGGCTGTTGCGCCAGCATCAGGAAGTACCCCGAAAGCATCACCAGCATGAGCGGATAGGAGCTCGCGTAGCCGGGTCCCACCCAGAAGCGAATCAGCCAGGAGCCATTGACCAGCAGCAGCAGGCTCACGAACAAACTGAGCAGCAGGCACAGCCGAGTGGCGCGCAGGAAACTGGCGCGCAGTGCATCCTCGTCTCTTCGGCCTGCAATTTCGCTCATCACTCCTGCCAGCGGACTGGCCAGGGAGAAGCCCAGCTCGCGAAACAGTACCATCAGCCGTCCGGGAATGACGAACGGTGTTATAGATGCGATGCCCAGCACGCGCCCGATGACAACCGAGTCGATGAAGAAACGCATCTGATCGCCCAGCGTTCCCAGGAAAGCGTTGCCGCTGAAGCCGAGGAGTTCGCGAATCCGCCCGCGGGAAACGCCTCGCAACGAGAAGGCGAGCGCGGGGTCGGCAATGCGAACCAGTTGCGAGGAGGTGAACAGCGAGAGCAGGGAGCAGCCCAGCGTGATTGCCGCCACGGCAAGCACGCCGCCACGCAGGTGCAGGGCAACTACGATGAGCACCGCACGGACGATTCCGGTCAATGCGGAGTTCAGGTTGTAGAAGTCGAAGCGGCGAAAAGCGAAAAGGTAGGTTCCGAGAATCTGCGAGAGAAAGGCTGCCGCGACCGATCCTCCCAACAGCAGAATCAGCGCGCGGAACACCGGCCGGTCCGCGGCTGCCACCACGAAGAAGCGGGGTAGCAGAAACTCGGCAACGGTGGCCGCCAGCAGGATGAGCCCGGCGGAACAGAATGCGATCATCACCCCGGAAGCGAATGTGCGGTCAAGTTCCTCGCGCTCGCCGCTGCCGCGGTACCGGGCGAGGAATCGAAACATCGCGGTGCGCATCCCGAAGTCGAGCAGCCCACAGGAGTCCAGGATCGAGGCGACCAGCATGTACATGCCAAAGTAGAGGCCGCCCAGGCCATGCACCAGAATTGGGGTCATCAGCAGCGAGAGCAGCGCATTCACTCCAAGCCCTGACCAGTTGGAGAGAACGTTGCGCAAGGTGGAAGCCCGCTCACCCGCCATGGGAGAAGCCGGAGCCGCCGGACACGGGACCTGGTCTGTCATCGCGTTCCGCCCCAGCAGGACGCGCGATTCTTCCACGCTGCACCAAGGCGCTTCCGATGCTTGCTGAGAATGCAAGGCACCGCGGGCCTCGGAGCGGCCCCGTCTTGCCATTCGCGAATTATCCCGGCGCTCTGCAATGCCTGTCCCAGATTCCTTTCGCGCTCAGTGCCGCGTAAGCCAGTTCCCGACCCGTATGGGGACGTGCTCCACCGCAACCGGCACTTCCGCCGCCGGTGCGTCGGCTGTTTTCCTGGCCTCCGCTCCCTCTTCTTTCTCTTTCGCCGCGCGCAGCGACTGCGCCAGCAGCGGCCCCATACACGCGGTGAGAAAGACCCCGAACCAGAACACCTTGGCATGCTTGGCCGAGAGAAACAGCGCTGCCACGCCGAAGCCCACCAACCCGCTGCCGAGCGCACTGGTGAGCGCGGAGAAATAGGCGTCCTTCGCGGCCATGGCGGCGCGGCGCATACGCCCCAGGTCGCGCAAACTCAGCGCCAGCACCGCAACGAACAGCAGCAGCCCGGTGCTGCCCAGTTCAACCGCAGCTTCCAGGTAGGTGTTATGCGGAACCACGAACTCGAGGTCCACCCCGGCAGGCAGGTAACGATGCATGTACTTGGGGAAGTTCCACAGCCCGACCCCGAACAGCGGATGGTCGACAAAGATTTTTTCCGAGACCGCCCACAACTGCAGGCGGATGTTGCTGGATTCAATGTCGCCCGCCGTGGGCTTCAGCAGGCGGTCGAGCGGCGAATAAGGCGATGCCATGCACAGAAGAAGAACCACCGCGCACACCGCAATCGCCATAAAGCGGCGGCGCGACGTGCGAAGCTGCCACAGGAACATGCAGATCAGGCCGATGAATCCTCCCCGCGAGGCCGCGAGAAGAAACGCGAACAGCGTGATCCCTAGGCATGCAATGATGCCCGCACGCTGCCAGCCGCGCACCGCATGCGCAATCGGATAGAGCATCAGCGGCAGCACCACCAGGGCCGACGCGCTGAACATGTTAGGATCGCCGGCCACCCAGCCCGGCCGGTAGCCGAGTCCATACACCGGCACATTTGCGACCCACTCGCGAATCAGGTAGAGCGAGGTCAGCCCAATGGACGCGATCAGGACCAGGATGGTGCGCTGCAGCCGTTCGCGCGAGTCCACCAGGATCATCACGGTGACAAAGAACAGGAAGTTCGAGAGAAAAATGCCGACAAAGTCGTGAAACGTGATCTCCTCGGCCGTGGCGACGTAGGAGGTGACCGCCAGAACCACATACAAGGCGAAGGCCTTGGCCTCGGAAGAGGCAAACAGCGCCGGCAGCGCCCGTCGGCGCGGCAGATAGGCCAGCGCATAGAGGAAACACACGGCCCCGATGATCTTCTCCAGCGTCTGCCCGGCAACCTCGAGGCCAAAAAAGCCGTGATCCACGAAGGGCAGCGACAGCACCAGAAGGTAGAAGAGGATCATCAATGCGGGCTCCCGGCAGCTTCCGCGGTTGTGGACTCGAGCGATGCCAGCAGATGTCGAAGTTGCCGCCGCAGCGCAGGGATGCTGTACTGCTCCTCGACCACCAGGCGCGCCGCGCTTCCCAGCGCCGAAGCCCGTTTGCGGTCTGTCAGAAGCAGGGCGACGGCCTCGGCGAATGCGTCTGGCTGGTCTTCGAGCAGAATTTCGCGCCCGTGCTCGAGATCCAGACCCTCGGCTCCAAGCGTGGTGGAGACAATCGCCTTGCCCATCGCCGCCGCTTCCAGAATCTTGAGGCGCGTGCCGCTGCCGATGCGCAGCGGAACCACGCAGACCGCGGCCCGCGCGATGATCGGGCGCAGGTCGGCGACCATGCCGGTGAAGCTGACGTCGGGATCTCCGGCGTAGCGGCGCAGCAGCGCCGGGGAGGGATTGCGCCCGGCGAGCATCACCCGGACCCGCGGCGCCAACTGGCGCAGGCGCGGAAGAATGTCGCGCACCAGGAACTCCACGCCATCCTGATTCGGCAGCCAGTCCATGGCGCCGACGAACAGCACGGGCCCGCCGTCTTCCGGCTCAGCCGGCGCATACCTCTCGGTATCCACCACGTTTGGGACCACGAACAGGCGTGCCGTGGGCGAAAGTTCACCCAGCAGTTCGCCGTCGCGCGCCGAGCAAACCGCAACCGCTTGCGCCGAGGCACAAGCCGCAACCTCCAGGCGCTGAATCTTCCGCGCCTCCAGGGTGGCGTACCACTTCTTCAGCGGATTGCCCTCGGCCGCGGCAAACTGGCTTACCGCGCGGCAGGTAATGGAATGCTTGTTGAGCACAACGGGCACGCGGTTGCCCTCTGGAAGATTGCCCGCCATGTACAGGTCGTCACAGAGAATGGCATCGAACTGCCCCTTGGCCAGATGTTGGCGCACCAGGGACCGCATCCGCGGCTCATTCATCCGCAGCGCCCCGTATGGTTTCGTTCCGAAGGTGGCCCAGAGTCGCCCCGCCACGCTGCCCTCCGGAGATGGCAGCAGCTGATACGCACGGCACAGCCCGGCGAACTCAGGTGCCGGAGATGCGAGTTCCTCCGCGCTGGCAAAGGCGATCACCGTTACCTCATGGCCCTCCAGGGCAAGCGCCCGCAGCAGGCTGCTGTTTCGCATTCGGTATCCCGCCGTGGCCGGGACCGGTGGCGAAAACAGGATGGCGAGAATCTTCATCGCATACCTCTCATGGATGGAGTGCAGGCGGACTCGGCTGGCCAACCCTTCTCCACATTGGCTCCGCAGACGGTCATCGCGCCGGTTGGCTGTGGACTTCGATTCATCATTCGATGCCACCATCGCTTCCGCCCCTGTGGGCAACCACAAAAAGGTTCTTGCGGAAAATTTCCTCCCCGCACTCGGCGCGGCGAAATAAATCGCCGCCCAGCCGCATGAGAATCATGACGGCCGCCCAGTAAAGATGGATGGGCAGCTTGAGCGCTTCCATGCCTCTTCCATGCTGAATCGCCCAGGTTTCGTCGTACGTCAGCGCGCGCGGCGGGCGCTTTCGCCTCGCCGTCTGGAGCGCGCGGTACAGCCCCAGGGGAGCCTCGTGCAGCCAGTTATAGAGAAGCTGTGACCAGGGCGAAAGGCGAAGGCTGTAGATCTCCCACTCTGCGAATCCGGCTGCGTGCAGATGTGTCTCCAACTCCGCGCGTGTGCGATAGAACGTTGGCCAGTCTGGGATCTCATAATTCGGGACAGCCATGAACAGAGTTGCACGCGGCCTCAACATCTTCGCCATATTGCCGAGAGCGGTCGCCGGATCGGGAACGAACATCAAGACATCGATTGCGATGATGGCGTCGGCACTGCAGGCATGTCTCCTTCCCAGTCCCTCGCGGCACAGATCGTCGATAACGACCCCAACGTTGGGCGTGCCCTCGAATCTCTTCCGCAGCATCGCGGCGCTGCCGGCGGCAACTTCCAGCAGCGTCAGCGTGCCAACCTCGCGCGCCATGCGAAATGCGGGAAAGCCGCTCCCCGGGCCTACTTCCATCACATCCATCAGCGGAGAAAGCGGTACGTATTGACGAATCAGTTCGTCGCGCACGGGAAGATCGGTAAGTGGCGCGCGCCACAAGTCGGAGAGCCGCCAGCCGATCGATGGCACCCGGCCCACCGCGTCGCTGTGGATTCGCACATCCCCAGTGCTGTTGACTGTGCTCATGCGCGTGTCTCCATGACAAACTCCTGGTAGTTCCAGACTATTTGCCGCGCGACCTCGGCGCTCGTGCCCGCCCGCGCCGCTCCCCGCACCGGAAGCAAATCGCAGATGGACCCCATACGCTGACTCACGTTGCCGGAGCTTGCCTCGCGCAGTCCCTGCTGCCAGCCATAGGCCGCCAGATAAACCGCGTGCCGCGGCGTCAGCCCGCGAGTAAACAGCGCAAGCCACTTCGTCCAGTAGCGCGCCGAGTGCAACCATCCGGTGCGGCGCACGGCGAAGAGCCATCCGCGTAGCCGCCGCCAGCCCAGGCGTCGCCCGAAGGCGCGAATCATCTCGTCCGCACCCGCGCCCGGCTCACTGCCGGTCATGCGCTCCAGCTCCCACAGCCAGGCTTGCCACGCCCAGCCTGTGACCTTATCCGCAAATCCAGCGCCGAGATCGCATCCCGCTTCCGCCTGAAGTTTGGCTCTTGTGCACACCCGCACCAGCGTCAGCAACTCGTCGGCCGGCAGCGGCAGTTGCCGCGCCTCGGGCGTAAGCGAAAACTCCTCCATGCAAGCGAGCCGGGCGCGGTATCCAGCCTCAAACCGTCCGCAGAATACCAGCAGCGATGAAGCCAGATCCAAACCCAGCTTAATGCTGCGGTAGCCCATCGCATCGTCGCTCAAAGTTTCCGGCCCGGCTTCCATCTGTTCGACCAGGCGGTTGCTCAGCAGGCGCCACGCATCTTCCTTGGCAAGATCGCTCCCCGAGTAGTGCGGAATCTGTTCGAGTATCCCGGGCTCACCGTACAGCACCACCCCGCAGGCCCGCAGTTCGTAGCTGTAGATGTGCGGTGGCAGACTCCGCAAATACGCCCCGTGAACCACGCCCAGGCTGACATGAATGTCCACGCCGTGTGCCGCCAGTCGCCGCTCCGCCATTCCGCACAACGCTTGCGTTGCCCGTCTTGACGGCAGCGGCGCGCCATCCTGCAGCACAACCACGGCCTCCGCGTCGCTGAGCAGGGTTCGGCGCCCGTCCTTCAGACAGTAGCTCACTTCGTGCCTCGCCAGGCTGCCGGTCAGCACCACGGCGCCGAGCGCCGCTCCAAAGGTTTCGCGGCAAACCGCCACCAGCTCTTCCCCAACCGCAATGGTCAGCGCGGCCCCAGTGCCTCCGATTTGTTCCGTCTCAGGCATCGTCGCTGTTAGCAATTCACCAACGCTTGCGGCTCGCTCTCGGCGCGCTGCGGCGGGTGAGCATTGCCGGTCTTTGCGCACCATAGCCGCTCGTAGAGCACCTCGGTTTCGCGAATCTGCCGCCCGAGGGTGAAGCACTGCCGCACCCACTCTGCGCCCGCGCCGCCCAGCCGCGCCGCCATCTGCGGATCGCGAAGCAAGCGTGCGATGGCCTCGGCCAGCGCCGCGGGATCGCCGGCCGGAACGGTCAGCCCGGTCTTGCCGTCCACCACGATCTCCGGCGTGCCATCCACGTCGGTAGCAACCATCGGACGGCCCGCGGCCAGGCACTCGATCGCGAACAGCGGCAGCCCTTCCGCGAACGAAGGCAGCACGCAAACGTCGGCAGTCGTCATCCAGTCGCGCACGTCCGGGCAGTGTCCCGGCATGAGTACGGAACCCTCCAGGCCGAGCTCGCGCACCAGCCCTTCCAACTCCGCGCGCAGACTGCCTTCACCCAGTGCGACCAGCCGCACGTTAGGGAACTCAGCCCGCAGCAAATCCATGGCGCGCAGCAGCACCCAGTGGCCCTTCTGCGGCTCCAGCCGCGCCGCCACCAGCAACACCGGGTCGCTCTCCGCAAAGCCGGCGATGCGCTTGAAGTTCGCCGCCACCGGGTGCGCCTGATCGAAGCGTTCCACATCGCACCCGTTGCGAATCACCGCAATCTTGTTCCCCGGCAGCCCTTTTTCCTCCACCAGGTACCTGCGGTTCGCCTCGGACACGGCAATGTAATGGTCCACAAATCGGCCCGCCAGCCGGTCGATGGCAAAGCTCGCCTTCCACCCCTTGCGCCAATATTCACGCACGTGAGGCGTCTCCACGATCACCGGTACGTCGGCGCAGCGCCCCACCGGCGAGGCCAGCAGGCTGGGACGGAATCCGTGGGAGTGCAGCACCTGCACCCGCTGCTCGCGGAGAAACCTGTGCAGCACTCGCAGCCGGCCCACTTGCAGGTGTGACTGCAACACTAGCGTCAGCACCTCCACATCGTCCGGCAAGTTCGGGCGCAGCAGTGCCAGCAGCTCATCGCTGCAAACCAGCAGCGGCCGAAAACGCCGCCGGTCGAGTCCGTGCAGCAGGCAGAGCATGTGCTCTTCGGCGCCGCCTCGCACCGACTCGTTATCGAACATGCAAACCGCAATCGGTCCCAGTCTCATCCCAGCGCCTCCTGCATGCAGCCGAAGACGTCGCGCACCGAATCCAGAGTTGCCCGCGGAGCCTCGCTCGAAAGAAATACGGCGTCGGAGTTCGGATCCCCCGGATGATAGCCGTGCATTCCCGCCGGTTTCCAGCCGCTGCCGTTGAACCCGCTCTCGGCGATGATGCAGCCGGGATCGAGCAGCAGTACAAACTCTCCGTAACGATGGTCGGAGAAAAACACGCCAAAATCGCGCAGTTCGCCATCCGTCAGCAGCCGCGCGTAGTCCAGTTGCCCCAGCCGCGCGCAAATCTTCCCACGCGCCTGCTCGGAGAAAAACCAGAACCGCGCCATGGTTGAGTCGTACACGGCAAGGTAGTCGCGCGGACTCTGGAAGCCGCACCCGGCGACCACGGCCGCCACGTCGCAGTGGTGTTCCACCGGAGTCATGCCGTGATCGGAAAAAACCCGCAGACGCGCGCCGGGGTCGCGTTCCTTCGCGGCGCGAAAAACTCGTCCCAGGGCCTCTTCGTACCACGCCAGCTTCTCCTCAATCCGCTCGGGCTCCCCGCGATGGAGGTGGAGGAACATGTCCAGCTCGGACAGATACAGGAAGTAAAACTCCGCGCTCTCATTCGTGATATCGCTTGCCGCCAGTTCCATGATCTCGCGGTCGGTAAGCGGATCCTTGTAGCTGTAAATCCTGTGATCGATACCCTTCTCGTGCAGCCGGTCGAAGATGGAACGCTGGCCAACGACCCCATCGCGCGCATAGATATTGCGGCTCTCCGCCCAGTTGAACCACGGCAGCGTCTCCGGCGGCACGCAGACTTCGAAGTTGCTCCCCATGCCCAGAACTCTGCGTCCAATCTCGGTGAGCACGCGGCGTCCAATGCGATTGTCCAGCAAACGCGCGGGCAGCGGCCCCAGTTTTCGCATCCCGCGGAACGGAGAGTTCTGCGGATCGAAGTACACCAGGTTCCACATCCCGTTTTCCGCCGGGGTGCGTCCGGTCAGGATCGAGGGGATAATCCCCGAGCTGAAACCCAGCAACGTGCGCAACCGCTGCCGGTAGCTCAGGAACTCGCCAAGAAACGGACGGTCGCGAATCAGCTCCCAGCCCAGCGCATCGATCAGTACGAAAACATGCAGACTGCTCATTCAATCTCCTGACGCACCTGCACGCCGAAACGCTCCGGCGCGCCGCGCCGCAGAAGTTGCTTCGGGAGGAAGAGGAGTGCGTTGCGGGTGCGGCGGACCACCAAGGGAAGAACATTTCCGTTTGCCAGCGCCGCAAAGCGCCGCGCATCCGTGTCGTGATAGATCGCAAGCCGCGGAACCACCCTCGCGCCCACCGAGGCAAGCCACGGAAGCGACGAGCAGATCCAGTCGAATCCCGCCTGCCGCGCGCTCCCCATCACGGAGCGGTTCAGAAAGCCATAGGGAGCGGAAAACGTGGACGCCGCCACGCCGAGCCCGTCTTCCAGTGCCACTCGCGACTCATGAAGCTCCCGCAGCGCCGCCGCCGAATCCAGGGAGCAATAGTCAATGTGCTCCCGTCCGTGCGAACCGATGGTCATTCCCGCCGCGCTCATCTCGCGTAGCTGGCTCCAACTCAGAAATCCCAATGCTCCCAGCCGCCCTGTAGTCACGAAAAACGTTGCCGTCAATCCACGCTCCAGCAGAGCCGGAAAGACGCGTTCGTAGTGGCTCGACAAACCATCGTCAAAGGTCAGTACCGCGCGACGGCCACTGGAGGCTCCCGCCAACCCAGGCAGATCCTGCACGGCAAACGCCTGCTCGCGCAGCAGCGACAGATGCTCGCAGAACCTTGCCAGGGTCACAGCGTACCGGTCGCCCGAAACCGAGTCGGCACAGACGTCGTGGTACATGAACACCGGGACGCCGCGTATCGCCAAGCGCGAGCCGATCAGTTCGTGCGCTGCCATGCCGTCTCCTTCCTTCCCGCAAGACTGCGCAGCATCCCCACCAGGAACGCCAGATGCATCGCAACCATGAAGTAGCCAACCAGCGTGAAGCGCACCCTGCTGAGCGATTCGCGAAAAACGAAACCCGCCAGCGCCCAGAGCAGGATGGCAATCTGCGCCACCAGGGTCGCGACGTAAAACGGCTGCCGCAGCAAGAACAGATTGCTCAAGAAAACCAGGATGAGCAGCACCGGGAGAATCCAGCGCAACAGTTTGTGCGAGAAGAATGCGAACGCCGTGAAGCCCGTCTTCGGAACGCGCCAAAGCTCGGGAAGGGCGCGGAAGCTGCCTGTGCTGATGCGC
>Ga0302320_10002997_pt1 | contig 39366 bp, 36 predicted proteins | sample Bog_T0_3_FD_202130 | JGI IMG/M metagenome (GOLD analysis project Ga0302320, IMG submission 202130) | Peat permafrost microbial communities from Stordalen Mire near Abisko, Sweden - Bog_T0_3 | ecosystem: Environmental > Terrestrial > Soil > Wetlands > Peat | place: Sweden: Abisko, Stordalen Mire... | reverse complement strand
CGACCTGCTCGCCTGGATCACCGGCGAGGCTGCCGTTCCGGCCGAGCATGACACGCCTCTGTTCCAGCGCCTGAGAATGGCGCCACGCGAGGCGATCGCGGCGGAGCGCCCGATCTCGTGACGCCCGCTCTCGCTCTGGCGCTGCGCCTCGGGCAGCGTGGCTCGGTCACGCTCGCGCGCGCCCCGGAGGGTTTTGACGCCTTCGTGATCGCCGAACTGGTCCGCGCGCTGGCCAAGGACGCCGAGAAGCGCGCCGTCGCGCTCACCTTCGTCGCCCGCGACGGTTTGCGCGCGCAGAGTTTCCTGGAGGCGCTGGCCTTCGCGGCGCCGGAGATCGAAGCGCTCTATCTTCCCTCATGGGACTGCCAGCCGTACGACCGCGTCTCGCCCAACGCCGCGATCTCGGCGCAGCGCATGATCACGCTGGCGCGCCTCGCCTCGACGCGCGGCGCCCGCGAGCGGCCCCGGGTGCTGGTCACCAGCGTCAACGCCATCCTGCAACGCCTGCCGCCGAAAGCTTTCGTCGCCGCCTCCGCCATTTCCGCCGCGCCGGGCAACGTGCTCGAAATGGACGGCCTCGTGCGCTGGCTGGAGTCCAACGGCTTCTCGCGCTCCAGCGTCGTCACCGACGTCGGCGATTATGCGCAGCGCGGCGGCATTCTCGATCTCTATCCGCCGGGAGCGGCGGCGCCGATCCGGCTCGACTTCTTCGGCGACGCGCTGGAATCGATCCGCACATTCGACCCCGAAACGCAGCGCAGCGTCGGCCAATTGCGCGCCCTCGATCTCGCGCCGATGAGCGAGGCGCCGCTCAGCACGGAAACCATCAAGCGCTTTCGCCAGGGCTACGCGCTGGAATTCGGGGCGCCGCGCCGCGGCGACGCGCTCTACGAGACCCTGAGCGAGGGTCGGCGGGCGATCGGCCTGGAGCATTGGCTGCCGCTGTTTTACGCCAGCCTCGACAGTTTGTTCGATTATGTCCTGGGCGCGCCGCTCGTTCTCGACGCCCGCGCGGAAGAAGTCGTCGAAAGCCGGCTGGCGCAGATCGCCGACTATTTCGCCGCCCGCAAATCCGGCGACGAAGCCGACGCCGCCAACGCCGATTACAAGCCGCTGAAGCCCAACGCCCTCTATCTGACCGCGCCGGAATGGCGCGAGCGGCTTTCCGCGACGGCGCTGGCGAGGCTGTCGCCTTTCGAGGCGGCGCCGGAGGCGCGCGACGTGATCGACGCCGGCGGTCGAGTCGGCCGCGATTTCGCCCCCGAGCGGCAGAACGAGAACGTCAACGTTTTCGAAGCCGCCGTCGCTCACATCAAGATTTTACGCGAAAAGGGCGTCGCCGTCATCGTCGCCGGGTGGAGCGACGGGTCGCGCGAACGTCTCAGCCACGTACTCGCCGAGCACGGGCTGAAATCCTTCGAACTCGTCTCCTCGCTCGTCCAGGCCAGATCCGCCCGCCCGGGCGCGCTGCCGCTGGCGGTAATCGCCATGGAGCACGGCTTCGAGTCGCCCGAACTCGCCGTGCTCGGCGAGCAGGACATTCTGGGCGACCGCCTCGTGCGGCAGGGCAAGCGCAAGCGCCGCGCCCAGGACGTATTGCAAGAAGCTTCGGCGCTGAGCGCCGGCGATCTCGTCGTTCACATCGACCACGGCGTCGGCCGTTTCATCGGCCTGAAGACGATCGAGGCCGCCGGCGCGCCGCACGACTGCCTGGAGCTCCATTACGCCGGCGGCGACCGGCTGTTTCTGCCGGTCGAAAACCTCGAATTGCTTTCGCGCTACGGCTCCGAGACGGGCGAACTCGACAGGCTCGGCTCGACGGGCTGGCAGACACGCAAGGCGCGGCTGAAGAAGCGCGTGCGCGAAATGGCGGCGGAACTGGTGCGAATCGCCGCGCAACGGCTGACGCGGCCCGCGCCGCGCCTGACCGCGCCCGACGGCCTCTACGAAGAATTCTGCGCCCGCTTCGCCTATGACGAAACGCAGGATCAGGCCCAGGCGATCGAAGCGACGCTGGAAGATCTGGCGGCCGGCCGGCCGATGGATCGCCTGATTTGCGGCGACGTCGGCTTCGGCAAGACGGAGGTCGCGCTGCGCGCCGCTTTCGCGGCGGCGATCAACGGCAAGCAGACGGCGGTGGTGGTGCCCACGACCCTGCTCGCCCGGCAGCACCACAAGAATTTCACCCAGCGCTTTTCAGGACTGCCGATCCGCATCGGCCAGCTTTCGCGCATGGTCGGCGCCGTCGAGCAGCGCGACGTGAAGAAGGGCCTGGCCGAGGGGCAGGTCGACATCGTCATCGGCACGCACGCCGTGCTCGGCAAGACGGTGCAGTTCAAGGATCTGGGTCTCGTCGTGATCGACGAGGAGCAGCATTTCGGCGTCGGCCACAAGGAACGCATGAAAGAGCTGCGCGCCGAAGTTCACGTCTTGACGCTGAGCGCGACGCCGATTCCGCGCACGCTGCAACTGGCGATGACCGGCGTGCGCGATCTCTCGATCATCGCGACGCCGCCGGTCGACCGGCTCGCGGTGCGCACCTTCGTTTCGCCGTTCGACGCGCTGATCGTCCGCGAGGCGCTGTTGCGCGAGCGTTATCGTGGGGGGCAGTCCTTTTACGTCTGTCCGCGCATAGAAGACCTCGACGATTGCGCCGCCTTCCTGCGTCAGAATGCGCCGGAATGTAAGTTCGTCATCGCCCACGGGCAGCTGGCAATGGGCGAACTCGAGGACAAGATCTCCGCCTTCTACGACGGCAAATACGATATCCTGCTCTCGACCTCGATCGTCGAATCGGGCTTAGACATACCGCGCGCCAACACTTTGATCGTTCATCGCGCCGACATGTTCGGTCTGGCGCAGCTATATCAATTGCGCGGCCGCGTCGGGCGCTCGAAAACCCGCGCTTACGCTCTCTTCACAACGCCCGCCGGCAAACCGCTGACGCCGCAGGCCGAGAAGCGCCTGCACGCGCTGCAATCGCTGGACACGCTCGGCGCCGGGTTCCAACTCGCCAGCCACGATCTCGACCTGCGCGGCGCCGGCAATCTGCTCGGCGACGAGCAATCGGGGCACGTCAAGGAAGTCGGCTACGAACTTTATCAGCAGATGGTGCAGGACGCGGTGGAGCGTCTGAAGAACGGCGAGGAGGAGCCGGCCCAGGATCTCTGGTCGCCTTCAATCTCGCTGGGCTCGCCGGTAACGATCCCCGAGAGCTACATCTCCGACCTGACGATGCGCCTGTCGCTCTACCGCCGCCTCTCGGCGCTCGAGGACGAGGCCGAGATCGAGGCGATGGGCGCGGAAATCGTCGATCGCTTCGGCCCGCCGCCGGAGGAAGTCGAACTGCTGCTCAAGCTGGTGCGCATCAAGGCTTTGTGCCGCTTCGCCAACGTCGAGAAGCTGGACGCCGGCGCCAAGGGCATGACGCTGGCGTTCCGCGACAATTCTTTCGCCAATCCGACGGGCCTCGTGAAATGGGTGACTTCGCAGGGGTCGCTGGCGCGGGTGCGTCCGGACATGAAAATCGTCCTCATCGACGACTTCGAGGCGCTGAAGGATCGCCTGGAGGGCGCCTTGGCGACGATGCGGGAAATCGCCCGGATCGCCAAGCGGAAGAGCTGAGGTTTTCGCAAGGCGTTAGGGAATTCGGGCGCCTACCGTTAGGGTCGCGGGAACGCTATACTCGGGTATTTCCGCTCTAGGCCCAAAATGCGCCAAACCGGACTACTCTTTTTACGCGATTCTCAATATTGTTGCCCGATAACGGTTGCGAACGTGACTGTGCCGAGTTACGAATTCGAGTCGGTAGGTCTTACGTGTTCTGCGGGGCCTCCCGCGGGGAGAATTAGAGGAGGGTTTTACGATGAAGACTTTGAAAAATCTGGCTGTTGGAGCTTGCCTCGCGTTAGGTCTGGGTGGGTTGGGAGCGGTTTCCGCTTCAGCGCAAGAAGCAGCGAGCTTAGCCAATTCGCACCTACTATCGGCGGGCATCAACCTGAACGCAACCGATTCTGCCGGGCATTGGGCGCACATCATGCCAACGGTTGACATCGCCAAGCGTATGGCCGCGGCCCTGCCGCCGGGCCCGACGCTGCTTCTCAATCATGGCGGCCCGATCATGCCGTCAATCGAAATCTACAATATCTTCTGGGTCGGCGCCTTGCGGGGCGGCGGCACGGCGACTCTGACGGCGCATTATGAGACGGTCGCCGACGATTTCGCCACCGATTATGCCGGCCATTCCATCGACTCGATCCTGACCCAATACAATCAGACGAGTCCGTCGAACACGATCCACGGGCTCTCTACGGCCGGCGCTGGCGGCAGTTACGCTGGATCGTACATTGACACGGACGCTTTCCCGGCTTCGGGTTGCACCGATTCGCGCACGCCAAAAGATTGCATAACCGACGCCCAGTTGCGGACCGAGATTACCAAGGTCATGGCTGCCAAGGGCTGGACCGGCGGTCTGAACAAGATCTACCTCGTCTATACGGGATCGGGCCAGGGATCCTGCTTCGACGCGACGTCTAGCTCGTGTGCTTACACGGACTATTGCGCCTACCACAGCTCGATCGGTTCCGGCTCGACGGCCGTGATCTATGGCAATGAGCCTTACGCCGTGCCGAACGCCTGCCAGGGAGGCACGAGCCCAACAGGGGATCCCGCCGCGGACGCCGCCGTGAGCGTGGCGAGCCATGAGACTTCCGAGGCCACTACGGATCCGTTCGGCACCACTTGGTGGGATTCCAGCGGCAACGAGATCGGCGACAAGTGCGCTTGGAACTACGGTACGAACAGCTATGATTCTGCGAAGGCCAACCAAGAGTGGAACTTGCGATATTACGAATTACAAATGGAATTTAACAATCACACGGATTCCTGCACGCAGGCCGGTCCGAACTGATCCCGATTGAACCTGGCCGACAGGCTGCCGCGCCGTCCCTGGTCTTCCACCAGTGACGGCGTTTTTTTTGCCATCGACCGGACCCGGCGCGCGGAAAATGGCGGGCTGCGACGAACCGTCCGCCTTGCAGGGCAAGGCTGTCGCGGGTAGGGTTCAGCATGGGAGCGCTGCCGGCGATTCAACGGCGGCTGGAATTCAACGGTTTGCGAGGCGGAGGGTGTCCAACGTTACGGCAGACTATCTCGTCGACCGACGGAAGTTGCGACGTCAACTGACGACGTGGCGGGTAGCCGCTTTCGCCCTGGCGGTGGTCGCGGTGCTCGTGGCCGCGTTTCGCTTCGGCGGCTTGGTTGGCCCGTTTCGGCCGCACATCGCCAAACTCGAATTGAGCGGCGTCATCACGGGCGACGAAGAAACCCTGAAGAGACTGCGCGAAATCGGCCGCTCCAGCGCCGCCGCCGTGCTCCTGGAGATCGACAGCCCCGGCGGCACGACCGAGGGCTCCGAAGTCCTCTACGAAGAAATCCGCCGTCTCGAGCAGAAAAAACCCGTCGTCGCCGTCGTCGGCGGCATGGCGGCGTCAGGCGCCTACATTGCCGCGCTCGGCGCGGATCGCATTTTCGCCCACGGCAATTCGATCGTCGGCTCGATCGGCGTTCTTGTGCAATATCCGAATTTCTCCGGGCTGATGGACAAGGTCGGCGTCAAATACGAATCGATCAAGTCCTCGCCGCTCAAGGCGTCGCCCAACGGTTTCGAGCCGACGAGCGACGCGGCGCGGGACGCGATCGCCGCCCTGATCGCGGACTCCTTTTCCTGGTTCAAGGAACTCGTGCGCGAACGGCGCGGCATGAGCGAAGAGGAATTGGCCAAAGTCGCCGATGGCCGTGTGTTCAATGGCCGCCAGGGGCTGCCGCTAAAGCTCGTCGACGCCCTGGGGGGCGAACGCGAGGCGATCGCCTGGCTGGAGCATGAAAAGGGCGTCGCGAGCCATTTGCCCTTGCGCGATTGGAGCCGGCCGCCGAATTTCGCCGGATTCCGGCTATCGAGCCTCGCCGCGGACGTTGCGGAGACGGTCGGCTGGCGCGTATTGGCGGATAGTTTGCGCCAGACGTCATTGACTTCGGCTGGGTCAGTTGACGGCTTGGTTTCGGTTTGGCAAATGTATTCAGGCGATTGACGCGGTGCGGCAAACGTCGAGCGTAACGGATCGAGGTCGTCGTCGTGATAAAGTCCGAACTCGTGCAGCGGCTCGCCGCTCGCAATCCGCATCTTTATCAGCGTGACGTCGAGAACATCGTCGACGCCATCCTGGGCGAGATCACGCTGGCGATGGCGCGCGGCGATCGGGTCGAATTGCGAGGGTTTGGCGCGTTCTCGACGAAACAACGCCAAGCTCGTACGGGACGCAATCCGCGTACCGGCGACAAAGTGCCGGTGACGGAAAAGGCCGTGCCGTTCTTCAAGACTGGCAAGGAAATGCGGGAACGGCTGAACCGCTGAGGGCCGGGGCGAAACGTCGTCGCCCCTTATCTCAACCTCGCCGCGAGCGCAGGAAACGGAAACTCAGATGCTACGATTTCTCAAGTATCTCCTCCTGGTCCCGGTTACGGTCGTGCTGTTGGCGTTCGCTTACGCCAATAAGCATCCGGTGATCGTCTCCGTCGATCCGCTGGCTGGCGATTCGTCGGTCTGGACCGTCAAGGGGCCGCTGTTTCTCGTCATCATCGCCTCCATCATCGTTGGTGTGGTCTCCGGCGGCGTGGCGACGTGGTTCAGTCAGGGACGGCACAGAAGGCTGGCCCGGCAATTGCGCGGTGAGCGCGAGCGGTTGAAGGCCGACCTGGAGGCCTTGAAGGGCCGCGCGACGGCCGTAGCGGTGGCGACGCGGCGCGCCTGAGGGCGGGGGGCGGGGCATGCGTTCGATATCGGCGGCCGAAATTGACGCCGCGCTGACGTTTCCCTCGCTCATAGATGCGCTCGCCGAGGCATTCAGGGGCAGGTTCCTGGCGCCCACGCGACATCACCACGTCATCGATCGACCGGGCGGGGCGCACGCCACGCACTTGTTGATGCCGGCGTGGACGACGACGGGCGACTATATCGGCGTCAAGATCGTCAACGTCTTCCCCGAGAATGGCAAGCTCGGGCTTCCCGCGGTACTGGGAACCTATGTGCTGCAATCCGGCAAGACGGGGGAGACGCTGGCGGTCCTCGACGGCTCGCGGCTCACGCCCTGGCGCACCGCGGCCGCGTCCGGCTTGGCGACGCGCTACCTTGCCCAAGTGGATTCGCGCAAGTTGTTGATCGTCGGCGCCGGCGCCCTGGCGCCGTTCCTGACTCGGGCGCACGCCAGCCAGCGCCAGATCGAAACCGTCGAAATCTGGAACCATCGTCCCGACGGCGCGCGGAAAACCGCCGAGGCGCTGCGCGCCCAGGGTTTTCGCGCCCAGGCGGTCGATGACCTGCGCAGCGCCGTCGAACAGGCCGACATCATCTCCTGCGCGACCTTGGCGCAAACGCCGCTGATTTCCGGAGCCTGGTTGCGACCCGGTCAGCACCTCGATCTGGTCGGCGCCTTCAACATGAATATGCGCGAAGCCGACGATCTGGCGCTGAAGCGGGCGCGCATCTTCGTCGATACTCCGGCGGCGCTCAGCGAAGGCGGCGACGTGGCGCAGGGCCTGCGGAGCGGCGCGATTCAGAACAGCGACGTCGTCTCCGATCTCGCGGCGCTGGTGTCGGGCGCGCCGGGACGCGGCGCCGCGGAGGAGATCACGCTGTTCAAGTCGGTCGGCGCGGCGATCGAAGATCTGGCCGCGGCGATCCTGGTCTACGAGACCGCCGGCAGCGGATGAGCGCAAGCATGCCGCTTCGCTATCGCAAAGCTCTGATCACCGGCGCCTCGAACGGAATCGGGCGGGCGATAGCGACGCTGCTGCGCGACGAGGGGCTCGAAGTGATCGCGCTCGGTCGCGACGAAGCCGCGCTTGCCGCGCTGAGTTCCGAATGCGGCGCCTTTCCCGTGGCCGCCGACGTGCGCGACGCCGAGGCGATGGCTCGGCTGTTCGCCGCGCACGAGATCGACGTGCTGGTCAACAATGCCGGCGTTTTGCTCGCGCGTGGGCCATTCCAGAATTCCGACGTCGCCGCAGTGGACGAGATGATCGCAGTCAATTTCACCGCGCCGCTGCGGCTGGCGCGGCTCGCTTTGCCAGGCATGATCGCGCGCAAGCGCGGCCATCTGATCTTCATCGGCTCTTCGGCGGGACGCACCCCGCATCCCGACCTCGCCGCCTATGGCGCGACGAAAGCGGCGATCGGCCATTTCTGCGACAGCCTGCGCGGCGACCTGTTGGGAACGGGCGTGCGCGTGACCGAGATCGCGCCCGGCCGGGCGCGCTCGAAACTGTATCGCGACACGGTCGGCCTCGACGCCGTCGATGCCGAACTCTACGATGGCGTCGATCCGATCGAGCCCGAGGATATCGCCGCTCTCGTCGTGACGGCGCTGGCGACGCCGGCGCGCGTAGACGTGACGCGGATCGAGGTCTATCCGGCGTCGCAGGCGATCGCGGGGACGCGGGTTAGGCGAGAATAGGCTGGCGGGCGCCGACAGGCGGAAATCGCAATGACCCTTAAAATCCTAGAAGTGGCGGAACCGACGAACGCGGACTGGAGGTCCATGTTCGATCCTCTGAATGCCTTCAACGTCTCCAAGCTCGGCTCTGCGCGCGTGGCCCCGATCGTCTTGTCCTTGAAGGCCGAGGACGGGGAAGGTTTGGGAGGTCTATTCGGCCATGCCTGCTGGAACTGGCTGTATATCGACATTCTCTTTGTCCCCGAGGCCGCCCGAGGACAGGGTTTCGGGACGAAGCTGCTCGCGAGGGCGGAAGAATTCGCCAGGCAAAAGGGCTGCGGCGGCGTGTGGCTCGATACGTTCACGCTCGAAGCCGCGGACTTCTATCGCAAACGAGGCTACGAGGCGTTCGCGACGCTGGAAAATTATCCCGATGACAACCAGCGGATTTTCTTCCGCAAGTCGCTGGCGCCAGCGCCCCTTTGACAGGGTCGTAGTCGGGTGTGCGGAAATTTCGGCGACACGCCCTCAAATTCCTTGTCTTGGGCGAGGGGCGCGGTCCCGCGCTCAGATCGCGCCGACGGGCTCCTCGAAATCCAGGCCTTCGTAGAGTTCCGAGAGCGGCAGTTCGACGCCGATTTCGGGCAGCGCCAACATCGCGCCGGCGACGAGGATTTCGTGCGTCCATGTCTCGCCAGCGCGCGCATAAACGGTGGCGCCGACGCCGTCCTGTTCGAGCATGACATAACGCCGCACGGAGGGCGTGGCCTGATATTCGCGCGCCTTCACGATCCGATCGACGCGCGCTGTCGAAGGGCTCAGCACTTCGAATACGACGACTGGGTCGCGGACGAGCGTCGCGGCGCGATCCACTGGCGAGCAAACGACCATGCCGTCGGGATAGCGGATGCTCCCGTCCGCGACCTGCAATTTTAGGTCGCTGCCGTGGAAGCCGCAGGCCTTGCCACGCAGCCTCCCGCCCACGGCAATCGCGAGGTTCCGCTGTATTACGGAATGGCCGAAAGTTCCGCCAACCATTGCGACGGGGGCGACGCCGTTGAATTCGTAGCGCAGCGGTTGCCTTTCCTCCCAGGCGAGGAATTCGGCGAGCGTCATGGGGTTTCGCGAAGCGACGTTCATGTCTGTCCGCCAAAATATCACGTATCGACGCTCGGCGCGACCCAGGAGAGACGCCCGTGAAGCTCGTCTCAGAAAAGTCAGGCACAGCTGGGGAAGTGCGCCAGCGGCATCTATTGCACGCCGATAGGCTCCTCGAAGTCCAGGCCCTCGTAGAGTTCGGAAAGCGGCAGTTCGACGCCGATTTCGGGAAGCGCCAACGTCGCGCCGGCGACGAGGATTTCGTGCGTCCATGTCTCGCCAGCGCGTGCGTAAACGGTGGCGCCGACGCCGTCTTGCTCGAGCATGACATAGCGCCGTACGGAGGGCGTGGCCTGGTATTCGCGCGCCTTCACGATCCGATCGACGCGCGCCGTCGAAGGGCTCAGCACTTCGAATACGACGACTGGGTCGCGGACGAGCGTCGCGGCGCGATCCACCGGCGAGCAGATGACCATGCCGTCGGGATAGCGGATACGGCCCTCCAAGACCTGAATCTTGAGGTCGCTCCCATAGAACCGGCAGGGCTTGCCTTTCAGTCGCCCATGGAGGGCAGCCGCGAGGTTCGTCTGGATGACCGAATGGCCCGCTGTGCCGCCGACCATCGCGACAGGGCCGAAGCCGTCGAATTCGTGGCGCAGCGGCTGCCGTTCCTCCCAGGCGAGGAACTCGGCGAGCGTCATGGGTTTTCGCACGGCGACGTTCATGGAGGCTGAAGGTAACACGAATTGCAACGCGGCGCGACGGAGAAGAAACGCCATGCGAGGTCTCCATCCCTTCGACGGCGCCTCTTGCCCCCGTGCGCCCCTTTGACAGCTTGCCCGCTTTGTCCGAAAGAGGCGGCCATGGGTCAGACGATCAAGATTTGCGGGCTTTCCACCGCGCCGACGCTCGAGGCCGCGCTACGGGCAGGCGCGGACATGGTTGGATTCGTGTTCTTCGCCAAGAGCCCGCGCCATGTGAGTTTCGAGACGGCCCGCGAACTCGCCAACCGCGCCCGGATGCGCGCGGAAATCGTCGCGCTCAGCGTCGATGCCGACGACGCGACGCTCGCGCAAATCGTCAAGGCGACCGAGCCCGATTATTTGCAGTTGCACGGTGCGGAGAGCCCCGAACGGGTGCAGGAAATCCAGCGCAAGTTCGGCGTTTCCGCGATCAAGGCGGTCGGCGTCGCGGTCAAGGAGGATTTTTCCAAGGCCGACGCCTATAAAGGCAAGTCGGACGCGCTGCTGATCGACGCCAAGCCGCCACAGGGCGCCGTCCTGCCCGGCGGCAATGGAATCGCCTTCGACTGGCGGCTCGCTTACGATTTTCACCCGCGAAAGCCCTGGCTGCTTTCGGGCGGGCTCGACGCCGACAATGTCGCCCAAGCCATCGCGCTTTCCGGCGTCCGCGGCGTCGATGTTTCCTCGGGCGTCGAGAGCGCGCCCGGCGTAAAAGACATCGAACGGATCAACGCCTTCATCGAAGCGGCTCGCCAGGGCTTCGAGATCGAGAATTCGCGCCGGAGCGTCCCATGACCAAGATCGACAAGCCCAATTCCTTCCGCAACGGCCCTGACGAGCGCGGGCATTTCGGCATGTTCGGCGGCCGTTTCGTCGCCGAGACGCTGATGCCGCTGATCCTGTCGCTGGAGGAAGCCTATAAGCAGGCGAAAGCCGATCCGAGCTATCAGGCCGAACTCGACCATTTCCTCAAGCATTACGTCGGCCGCCCGAGCCCGCTGTATTACGCCGAGCGGATGACCGAGCATCTCGGCGGCGCGAAAATCTATTTCAAGCGCGACGAGTTGAACCATACCGGCGCGCACAAAATCAACAACGTGCTGGGGCAGATTCTGCTCGCGCGGCGGATGGGCAAGGAGCGCATCATCGCCGAGACCGGCGCCGGGCAGCACGGCGTCGCCACGGCGACCGCCTGCGCGCGCTTCGGCCTCAAATGCGTCGTCTACATGGGCGCGGTCGACGTCGAGCGGCAGAAGCCCAACGTGTTCCGCATGAAGATGCTGGGCGCCGAGGTCGTGCCGGTGCAATCGGGCGCGCGCACGCTGAAGGACGCGATGAACGAGGCCCTGCGCGATTGGGTGACCAACGTCGCCGATACGTTTTATTGCATCGGCACGGCGGCGGGCCCGCACCCCTATCCGGCGATGGTCCGCGACTTCCAGAGCGTCATCGGCAACGAGACCAGGCAGCAGATTCTCGAGGCCGAGGGCCGCCTGCCCGACAGCCTCGTCGCTTGCATCGGCGGCGGCTCCAACGCCATCGGCCTGTTCCATCCGTTCCTCGACGACGAGAGCGTCGAGATTTTCGGCGTCGAGGCGGCGGGCCATGGCCTCGACGTGCCCGATGGCCACGCGGCTTCGCTTTCGGGCGGCCGCCCCGGCGTGCTGCACGGCAACCGCACCTATCTGTTGATGAACGAAGACGGCCAGATCAACGAGGGCCACTCGATCTCCGCCGGCCTCGATTATCCCGGCATCGGCCCGGAGCATTCCTGGCTGCACGACATCGGCCGGGTGAAATATCTGTCAGCGACCGACAAGGAAGCGCTCGACGCCTTCCAGCTCTGCTCGAAGTTAGAGGGCATCATCCCCGCGCTGGAGCCGGCGCACGCGCTCGCCAAGGTGATCCAACTCGCGCCCAAACTGCCGCGAGATCATCTGATGGTGATGAATCTCTGCGGCCGCGGCGACAAGGATATTTTCTCGGTGGCGGAATATCTGGGCGGGATGTGATTCAGCGTTGCCGAAACCACAGATTGGTTGCCTGTTTTAATCGGCTGGGCTAGAAATCAGGGGGCCTGTGGGGGCTCGTGATTTCGTGACGGCGCCGGTTTTCGTCAGCCATTCCTCAAAAGACCGAGCGAGCGTGTTAAAGCTTGTATCGGGGCTGGAAGCGCGCGGCATTGGCTGTTGGATTTCCAGCCGGGACATCGCTGGCGGCGACAATTACGGGGACTCGATCGTCGACGCCATCGAGCGCACCCCGGCCATGGTGCTGGTATTTTCTGCCAACGCCAACGATTCCGACGAAATCAAGAAGGAAATAGCGCTCGCCAGCCAGCGCCGCATCACGGTTGTCCCGGTCCGCATCGAGGACGCCACGCCGAGCAAGGCCTTCCGTTACGAGCTGGCGACGCGCAACTGGATCGACGTATTTCCGGATTGGAACGAGGGAATCGACAAGCTCGTCGAGAGGCTCGCCGCTATCGTCGGTGCAGAGCTTCGGGCCCCCGCGCCAATTCCGCGGCCGGCCCCAGCGCCGGCAAAGACCAATCCGATGCCGCTTATTGCGGCGGCGGCCGCCGTGGCGGCGATCATCGCCGTGGCGGCGCTTTTATGGGTCGAGCAGGATAGAACGGAGCGACCAAACAACCCGATCGCGCCCGAATCGGCTTCGTCGCCGTTCCCGTTGGCTCAGCCGCCTCCGAGCCCGGCCATGACACGGACCGCCTTGTCGCCAACGCCGACTTTCACGCCGGCCCCGCGGGTGGAGCCGTCGTCCTCCTCCGTCGTGGCCGCCTCGCCGAAACGGAGCCCCACTCCGACGCAAACCTCGGCGCCGCCGACTCCGGTCCCCACCGCCGTCGCCGAATCCGTCTCCCGGCCGAGCGCTACGCCTTCTGACGTGACGACGACGGCCCCGCCGGTTGCTCCCGAACACTCAGTCGTCGCGACGCCCGTCTCGCCGTTGCCAAGCCCATCGGCTATCTCCTCCAAAAGCTTGGAACCGCCGACTCCGGTCCCCACCGCCGTCGCTGAATCCGTCCCCCCGCCGAAGCCTTCCTTTCTGGCGAGCACGGCCCCGCCGGTTACTACCGAACCCTCGGCCACCGCGACGTCCGCTTTGCCGTCGCCAAGCCTCTCGGCTGTTTCGTCCCAAGGCTTGGAACCGCCGGCTCCGGTCTCCACCGCCGTCGCTGAACCCGTCCCCCAGCCGAAGCTCTCTCCTCTGGCGATCACGGCCGCGCCGGTTACTCCCGAACCCTCGGCCGCCGCGACGCCCGCTTCGCCATCGCCCAACCCATCGGCTATTTCCTCCAAAAGCTTGGGGCCGCCGGCTCCAGTCCCCGCCGCCGTCGCCGAGCCCGTCCCCTGGCCAAGCCCGACGCCGACGCCTACCTCCGTGGCAATTACGTCCCCGCCCGTTGCTCAAGAACCCTCGGCCGCTGCGCCGACGCCAAGCCCATTGGCTGCTACCTCCAAAGGCTTGGAACCGCCGGCTCCGGTCCCCACCCCCGTCGCCGAACCCGTCCCCCAGCCGAAGCCTTCCTCTCTGGCGATCACGGCCGCGCCGGTTACTCCCGAACCCTCGGCCGCCGCGACGCCCGCTTCGCCATCGCCGAGCCCATCGGCTGTTGCCTCCAAACGCTTGGAACCGCCGACTCCAGTCCCCACCGCTGTCGCCGAACCAGCCCCCCGGCCAAGCGCGACGCCGTCGCCCACCTTCGTGGCGATCACGTCCCCGCTCGCTGCCCCCGAACCCTCGGCCGCTGCGCCGACGCCAAGCCCATCGGCTGTTGCCTCCAAAGGCTTGGAACCGCCGGCTCCGGTCCCCAGCCCCGTCGCCGAACCCGTCCCCCGGCCAATCCCGACACCGACGCCTACCTCCGTAGCGATTACGGCCCCGCCGGTTGCTCCCGAACCTTCGGCCGCTGCGCCGACGCCAAGCCCATCGGCTATGTCCCCGAAAAGCTTGGAACCGCTGGCTCCGGTCCCCGCCGCCGTCGCCGAGCCCTTCCCCCGGCCAAGCGCGACGCCGTCGCCTACCTCGGTGGCGATCACGACTCCCCCTGGGCCTGCCGAAACGGCATCTAAGTCTGTCTCACGAGCGGTGGCCGCAGTTTATGGCCCGCCGACCGCGGCGAAGGGCGGAGAGCTATTCCGGGAATGCGAGGATTGCCCAGAAATGATGGTGGTTCCGGCTGGTCAAGCCTTGCTGGGCTCGCCGTCCGGCGAACCCGGCCGCGACAATCACAGCGAATTCGACCCGCACGCCGTCGAATTCGTAAGGCCATTCGCGATCGGCCGTTACGATGTGACCTTCGGCGAGTGGGACGCCTGTGTCGCGGACGGCGGCTGCGGGGCGCGCCGACCCGGCGACATGGATTTCGGCCGGGGTCGTCGACCGGTGATCTTTGTTTCCTGGAACGACGCGCAATCCTACATCGCCTGGCTAAAGCTCAAGACGCATCAAGCTTATCGGCTGCCCAGCGAAGCCGAATGGGAATACGCCGCGCGCGGTTGCGCGCGTCGCGACTGCGAGGCCAAGCCGTTCTGGTTCGGCGAGATCACTCCCGAAAACGCAGTCTACGACTGGCGCTTTTCTTATCGCAACAGCCCCAAGGCCTTCGATGCGGGAGGACAGACGGAGCCCGTTGATCGCGGCAGCGCCAATCCGTTTGGCTTGTTCAACGTTCTCGGCGATGTTCGGCAATGGACTCTGGATTGCTGGCTTTTGCCGCCGCCGGCGCCGCCCAATGACGGCGCGCCGCTGCTCAAAGGGGATTGCTCGGAGCGAGTCACCCGCGGCGGTTCGTGGAAGGAAAAACCGGCGGCCCTGCGCGCCGCGGCGCGAAGTTGGGGGTCGACGAACGATCGAACTCAGCCGAATGTAGGCTTCAGGGTGGCGCGTGACTTATTGCCGTGAAAACTGGGCCGCGAGGCGAACATGATTGCGAAGCGACGAATGCATGAAGTGAAAACCCTGACCGCGGCGGCGCTGTTGGCGCTGGTGGCCTGGTTTTGCCTTGGCCAAGGCCCGGCGTTTGCCGAGACGCGCCGGGCGTTCCTGCTGGGGATAAAGAATTATCCCGACACCGAAATCCAATCGCTGCAATTGTCGGAAGAGGACGCCAAAGGCGTCGCGACGGACCTCGAACAGGTCGGCTTCGACAAGAAGAACATCACCACCGCCCTCAACCTGCGCTCGAAAGCTGACTTCGACAGGCAGTTCGGCGCCTTTCTGGGGACGGTGAAAGAGGGCGACGTCGTCTTTTTCTACTATTCCGGCCATGGCGTGGGACTAGAAGCCAGCAACACCAATTATCTGCTGATGGGCGGCGTACGCAGCCTGTTCAGTTTCGCCAAGGACAAACTGCCGGCGATCGACAAGCGCAGCGACGACATCGTACGGCTGAAGATGCCGACGCTCGAGGCCGATTACGAAAACGAGGAAATCGCCAAGAACGGCGTTTCCGCCCAGGACGTGATCGCTTCGATCGGCGCCAAGAAGCCGCGCATCATGATCGTCATGCTCGACGCCTGCCGGGCGCTGGCGCAGTCCAAGGCCGCAGCCGTGGAGATAACGCGCGGGCCCGATTCCGGCAGCCGGCTGTTGCCGACGCCGCAATTGCCGCCAGGCGCGATCGTAATGTTCTCCGCCTCGTTTGGCGAGTCGGCGATCGAGAAGTTCTATCCGAGCGAAAACCGCAAGAATTCACTGTTCACCGAAGCGGTGCGCTCCGAAATGCAGCGACCCGGTCAAACTCTGATTGGTTATGCGGAACGCATCGGCCTGATGGTGAGCCAGTTCGCGCGCAACGGCGGCAAACAGCAGGAACCCGATTACTATCAGAATCTGGGATCGGATGACAACTACAAGCTGGTCGACTCGGTCGGCGCCGACCGCTTCGCGCCAAAGCAAGATCAGTGCGAGGGCGCCAAGGACGATTGGGACGACATCAAGCGTCATCTGGATCTCGATGCGCTCGAGCGCCACGTGAGGCGCTACCACGATTGCTCGACCGCGGACGAGGCCCGCCGCGCGGAGGTGAACCTGCTTGCGTCCTCGCAGGACCCGACGCCGACCCTTCCCACGGGTAACAAGCAGGTCGACGAATGCGATCACCTCGCCGCCTCCAATCTAGACACTATGCGGCCGCCAGAAGCTCCTGGTGTCGCGCTCGCCGACATCGACTATGCCAATGCGATTCCGGCCTGCGATGCGGCCATCAAGCGCAATCCGCGCACCTTCCGGTATTTGTACAACCTCGGTAGCGCGGAACTCGCCGAGGCCAATTATGACGTGGATCTCAGTGATAAGCAGAAGCTCTCCAAATTGAAGGAGGCGCGCGCGGCCTTCGAAGATGCCGCCTCGCGAGGTTATGTGGCCGCGATTTACAGTCTGGCGACCCTATTTTACGATCCTGACGAATCGGAACAGGATTTGGCGCGTGACGAAAAGCTGCTGAACACAGCGGCCAAACAGCAATTTCCGCCGGCGATGTATGAGTTGGCGGCCCACTATCATGATGGTTCGCATGGCGAAGCTCAAGACATCGGCCAAGCCTATCACTGGATGATCAAGGCGGCGGAGAGCGGGTCGGTCCAGGGCATGGTAGGCGCCTCTAAAGCTTTGTTCGACGGCAGCGGCGTCGACGTAAATCCGCGTCGAGCGGTCGAATGGGCGGTCCGTGCCGCCAATGCCGGGTCGGTGGAGGCGAAACTTCAACTCGGAATATATTTCAACCGAGGCAAATACGTTTGGAGCGACAAGACGAACGCCTTAGCTTCGAACTCTCTGGCGCCCGACAACAATCAGGCGCTGCTATGGTGGGGACGCGCGGCCGAACAGGGCAGCGCCGCGGCCCAGTATCTACTTGGCCAGATGTTGGAGCGCGGCTACGGCCTACCAAGTCCGCAACCGGAAATCGCCGAGCGATATTATCGACTCGCCGCACACGGAGGAGACGAAGACGCCGAGTACGAACTTTCCCGCCGCCTGCGCGCGGGCGTCATGTTGGCGAAGCCCGAAAACGGCGACGCTGAGGCGTTGGACCTGCTGCGCCGAGCGCTCAGTCACGGATCGGCCCGCGCGGCGGGAGCCTTGGCGGAAATCTATCGCAATGGTGAACTCGGCGTCGACAGGGATCCTGAAAGGGCCGTCGAATATGCGTTTGAGGCTATCCGGCTTTCCGTCCTCGCGGATCCGGTCACTCCTGACGGTAACCCTTATCATGAGATGGCGGCCGGCATTCTGATCGCGGAAATGGCTTACAACAATCAAGCGGTCGACTCCGCGGGGCGCGCCCTGCTCAAGCCGGAGGAAGTCGCTCGCCTGCAGAAATTCTATGGCACGATCGACATCCCCTCGCGGCGGGTGAAAGTGCGCAGTTTTGACGTGCCTCTAAACTGCGCCGATCCGAAAAAGGTGAGCGGGGAGGTATGGAAAAGGCGGCGCACCCTATGGGTTTGGGACTGGGGCCGCGTCGAATCGCCAACCGAAACGCAATTCCGCAGCTTGGAACGCGACAGCGATTGCACTTTCAACGATGTCTTGCGGCAAACGCTGATTACCGCATTTGACGCCTCGAAAAAGAACAAAGTCCCCTACGCCGATCTGGTTGCGCAGGAGGTGCTGGCGGCGCGCGTCAAAGAGGATGAAAAAAAGAAGTGAAAAAGGTCTTCTGCGCGGATTTCGCTGGCGCAAGTGCTAATAAAGGGTTTATTTTCAGCCAGTTTGTTCTGAGGCGCCGCCATGCTCGGAAAGCTGTTTTGCCGCAAAGGAACTTTTCGGTCGGCGCTTCTAATGGGAGCCGCGTTTTTGGCAGCGTTGGTGACCGATTCCACGCCGGTGTTGGCGGGTGACGCCTTTGGCGGGTTCGTCGGCGGCTTTGTTGGCGGCGTAGTTGGCGGGATCATCGGCGGCTCAGTGAGACCACGTTATTATTACGGGCAGAACCCCCAAGGGAATCGACATAACCAGAGCAATCCAAAATCCAATAGTAACTCGCCAACCTCGGACGAGTCGAGCAATGCCCTGGCCGCCCTGGCGCCGCCGACGTCTTCCGAGCAGACAGCTGTTTTGAAGAGCATCGTGCCGCTTGCGGCCCTAGCCTCGGTGGGATCGAGCGACGACCTTGAGCGCATGAGCAAATATGCCAATGAGCAAGACCGAGATTATACTGCGGATGTCGAGAAATTGAAAAATGACTTGGCGCGCAAGCCGGATGACAAGAAGACCGCCACGCAGACCGTGGCCACCAGCGACATCACTCAGCACGCGATCATGGAGGCGCTCGACGACGCGATCCGGAACACCGAATTGATCAAGTTCGAGACGTTCCGTGACGAAAGCTGGTCGCCTGAACGCCTGAGAGTCATGATCATCGATCGGTTGCGCATCGATCTCGGCGACGTGCTCGATGGCTCCAAGTCCGAATCATTGACGATGCATGACCTGGAGACCTCGATAGGCAAGGCCGCTCGCGCCGTTCAGGCGCGTCTGTTCGAGACGTCGGAACTTCTGGCGGCCAACCGAGATTCCACGCTGTTTCTGCTGCGTCTGTATCAAGCGCACGGAGACGTCAGCGGCGATGTGCGCGAGCATATTGAGCAATTGCTCGCCAAGGCCGCCACGGACGGGGTCGCGCCTTACGAGGCGCTGTTTCAGCGCGATCCCAACGGCTACGCCCTGCATTATCGCAGCGAGCGCATCGTTTACGATTGCCTGACCGACAATGTCGAGGCGATCAGTTCGGGGGAATCCGGCGTCGCCACCGAGGCCGAGATCGAGAAGCGGATTCTCGACCTCAACAAGGACCAATGCTCGGCGTGGGTCGCCAATCAGATCGTCAGCAAGCAAGGCATGTTGAAGCCGCAGGAACCCATGCCGTTGCGGGTCATCTGGTCCGCGGAAGGTCCGCGCACCGATCCGTCGATGTTCAACCGCGCGCCCGACGAATTGTGAGCGGCGAGGCGTCTCACGCTTCCTTCCCCGCCACCCCGGCTTCCGCGAACGTCGCCATGCCGTTGTGGCAGACGACGGCCGCCTTCAGCACGCCGATCGCCACCGCCGCGCCGGAGCCTTCGCCCAGGCGCATGCCGAGGCTGAGGATCGGGGCCTTGCCGAGGCGTTTCAGGACTTCGACATGCGCCTGCTCGGCGGAGACATGGCCGGCGAGGCAATGGTCGAGCGCGGTCGGATCGATGGCATGGACGATCGCCGCCGCGGCGCACACGACGAAGCCGTCGAGCACCACCGGCGTCTTCTGGATGCGCGCCGCGACGATCGCGCCGAACATCGCGGCGATTTCGCGCCCGCCGAGCCGGCGTAAAACTTCGAGCGGGTCGCCCAAATGCTCGCGGTGGAAGGCGACGGCGGCGCGCACCGCGTCGGCCTTGCGCTTCAGGCCTTCGTCGTCGACGCCGGTGCCGCGCCCGACCCAATCCTCGGCCGCGCCGCCGTAGAGGGCGTGGTAAATGGCCGCGGCGATCGTGGTGTTGCCGATGCCCATTTCGCCCAAGGCCAGCACGTCGGGCTGGGAGGCAAGGGCTTCCATGCCGAAAGCGATGGTCGCGGCGCAATTGCGCTCGTCCATCGCCGCTTCCTCGGTGATGTCGCCGGTGGGAAGTTCGAGCGCGAGCTCGTAGACTTTCAACGAAATGTCGAAGGCCTTGCAGATCTGATTGATCGCGGCGCCGCCGTGGGTAAAATTCGCCACCATCGCCTGAGTGACGGAGGCCGGAAACGGCGAAACGCCCTTGGCCACCACCCCGTGATTGCCGGCGAACACCGCGACAAGCGGCGAATCGACGTGCGGTTTGCCGCCTTGCCAGGAGGCGAGAAACTCGGCGATCTCCTCGAGCCGGCCGAGCGAGCCCGAAGGCTTCGTCAGTTCCGCCTGACGCGCGCGCGCCACGGCGAGTTGCGCTTCGTCAGCCGGGGGCAGGGCGGCGAACAGCGCGCGAATGTCGTCGAACGGGCGGGAGGAGGTCATGCAGGACTCGCGAGGAAAAACCGGCCAAAGCTCTATTCCGCGGCGGCGTTCAGAGCAAGGCAGCGCGACAACAGCGCCCGCAGCGGCGCGGGTTTCACCGGCTTGTTGAGGATCTCCACTTCCATCGCCCGGGCGGCGTCGCGCACTTCCGGGCTGCGGTCGGCGGTGGCGAGTAGGGCGGGGACCTGGAACCCGAGCTTGGTCCGAATCGCCGCTATCGCCGCGAGCCCGTCGCCGTCGTCGAGGTGGTAATCGGCGACGACGACGTCGGGGGCGGCGCTTAAGGTTTGCAGCGCGCTTTGCACGCCGGGGGCCGTCGAGACCACGCAGCCCCAGCGTTCCAGCAGCAACCTCATGCCGTCGAGCACGCGCGGCTCGTTGTCGATGGCGAGCACTTTGAGGCCGGCCAGGGCGCGCGAGAGCGAGGGGACGGCGGCGGCTTCCGGAGCCGGCGCGGCGCCGCGCGACCCGATCGGCGCCTCGACCGAGAACACCGAGCCCCGGCCCGGGCGCGAGCGGACGTCGATGCGGTGGTTGAGCACCTTGCCCAGCCTCTGGACGATCGAGAGGCCGAGGCCCAGCCCCCGGGCGGCGCGCGCGCCCTGGTCGAGCCGAAGAAATTCGTCGAAGATCGCGCGCTGCTTGTCCTGGGGAACGCCGAGGCCGCTGTCCCAGACTTCGATGCGTAATTTCGCGCCCGCGCGACGGCAGCCGACCACCACGCCGCCGCGCATCGTATATTTGATCGCATTGGAAACGAAGTTCTGCGCCAGACGGCGCATCAGCCGCCGGTCAGTGCGCGCGACGAGGCTGGTGGGCGCGAAGCGCAGCTTCAGCCCCTTCGATTTCGCCAGCGGACCAAATTCGATTTCGAGCTGACGGAACAGATCCTGAAGCGGCAGATCGCTGATCTCCGGCCGGGTCGCGCCGGCGTCGAGGCGCGAAATGTCGAGCAGCGCGCCGAGGATTTCCTCGACCGCTTCCAGGGAGGCGTCGACATTGCGGGTGAGATTTGCGCGCTCGCCCGGGCTCGCGTCGGCGGGCATTTCGGTCAGCGAGCTGACATAGAGCCGCGCGGCGTTGAGGGGCTGGAGAATGTCGTGGCTCGCCGCGGCGAGAAAGCGCGTCTTCGACAGATTGGCGTGCTCGGCGGCGATCCTCGCCCGCTCCAATTCCCCGTTGAGCCGCTCCAACTGAGCCGTGCGCTCCTGGACGCGGCGCTCCAGTTGCTCGTTGGCGGCGGCCAGCGCCTCCTCGGCGGCCACGGTCTGCGTCACGTCGGTATAGGTAGTGACGATGCCGCCGTCGGGCAGGCGGGCGGAGCGAATTTCGATCACGCGTTGCGTCGGATAGAGCCTCAGCCGCATCGGCTCGTCGTCGTTGAGCAGGCTGGCGATGCGTTCGGCGACGAAATCGTCGGAGGAGCCAGGGCCATACATGCCGCGCGAGGCGTTGAAGCGCACGATTTCGTCGAGTCCGACGCCGACCCGGAGCATGGCGATGTGCAGATCGAAAAGCTCGGCGAATTCGCGGTTCCAGGTGGTGAGGCCCAGATTGGAATCGAACACCGTGATGCCCTGGCGGGCGTGATCGAGCGCATATTGCAACTGGTCGCGGCTCGACTGGATCGCCGCCGAGGCGTCGTCGAGGATTTTCAGCGCCGATTTGCTCGACATCGCGCGACGCCGGAGCAGCAGCGACAACACGAGCCGCGAAGTGGTCGCGCCGATCGCGGGGGCGAGCAAATGCTCGGCGTGGCGAATGAGCAGGGCGTCCGCCTCCTCGCTGGCGGTCGGGCGCTCGCCGCGCCCTTCGTAGAACGCCTCGAAGGCCCTGCGCGCCCGCTGGGCGCCGAGATAGCGCGCCACGGTCGCCTCGAGATCGCCGACCGTCGCCGAGGCGCGCCAGAGGCGGAACGCCTGCGGCTTGCCTACCGCGTCGGCGCCGGCGAACACCGCGCCTTGCGTGCGTTCCAGCGGATTGGGCTGACGCGACAGCGAGAACGCGACGAAAGCGATGAGATTGGCGCTCAACGACAGCACGACGCCGCCGACCAACGGAAATTGCGAGAAGGAAATGAGCGCGGCCGGACGCAGCCAGCTCATGCCGAGCGGTCCCGCGGCCAGCACCTGCGCCAGCGCGCCATCGGCGGCGAGCGAGGGCAGCAGCATCACATAGAGCCAGACCAGCGATCCCAGGATCATGCCGGCTGCCGCGCCGCGCGCGGTGCCCCTGCGCCACAGCAGCCCGCCGAGGAAGGCCGGCAAAATCTGGGCGATCGCGGCGAAGGACAGCAGGCCAATCGAAGCCAGGGCCGCGTCGCTGGCGTAGCGCGCGTAAAGATAGCCGCTCGCCAGCACGAAGAGGATCGCCAGACGGCGGATCGCCAGCACGCGCAGGCCGATCTCGCCCGCGGCCGCGCTCGTGCCGCCCGCCCGCCGACGCAGCAGCGCCGGCATGACGAGGTCGTTGGAAACCGTGATCGCCAGCGCGACGCTTTCGACCACCACCATGCCCGTCGCGGCGGAAAGACCGCCGATCATCGTCACCAGCGCCAGCCCGCGCGCGCCGGCGCGCAGGGGCAGGGCGAGCACGGTCAGATCGCGATCGATCGCGCCGTCGGGGAACAGCGCCAGACCGGCGATGGCGAGCGGCAGGACGAACAGGTTGATGGCGACGAGATAGAGCGGAAACACGGTCGCGGCGACGCGGGTGTCGCCGGGATCGGCGCATTCGACGATCGAGACGTGAAACTGCCGGGGCAGCAACAGGATCGCGCTCGCCGAGAGCAGCGTCGTCACGATCCAGTTGGCCGCGTCGGGCGGCGTCGACAGCACGGATTTTATGCGCGGGGTCGCGGCCAGGGCCGACAGCTCGCTCAAGCCGCCAAACAGGCCCCAGACGACGAAGGCGCCGACGGCGAGAAAGGCGACGAGCTTGACCAGCGACTCGGCGGCGATGGCGAGAATGAGGCCCTGCTGATGCTCGGTCGGGTTGATGCGCCGCGTGCCGAAGGCCATCGCGAACAGCGCCAGCAGCGCGGCGACGACGAACGAGAAGAATGGCGAGGGTACGCCCGGGGTCAGCCGCGCCTGTTCGAACGAACCGATCACCATCAGGATGGTCTGCGTGATCGCCTTGAGCTGGAGCGCTATATAGGGCCCGGCCGCCATCAGCGCGATGATCGCGGCGAGCGAGGCGACGATCTGCGATTTGCCGTAGCGCGCGGAAACGAAGTCGGCGACGGTGGTCAGGTTCTGATCGCGCGCCAGCTTGGCGATGCGCTCGACGAGGCCGCGGCCGAGGCCGATGACCAGGATCGGACCGATATAGATCGGCAGGAAGTCCAGCCCACGCTGCGAGGCGATGCCGACCGAGCCGTAATAGGTCCACGAAGTGCAATAGACCGCGAGGCTGAGCGAATAGACGAAGGCGCGACGCTTGCCGGTCAGAAAGCGCCGCCCCTCGCCGTCCCCCGTCCAGGCGACGAAGAACAGCAACCCGACATAGGCCAGGGAAACCGCGATCGTCGTCGGGCCGGAGAAAAAGCTCATGGCGTGTTTGTAATCTCAGCCGTGTCGCTGGGGAAGCGCCGGTGTAGCCGAAGTCGGCGACCTATGCGCGCTGGTTCAAGGCGATTTTTGGCGTTCCGCCACCACAGACCTCATCCTGAGGCGCCCCGTCGTTCGACACCCTGAGCTTGTCGAAGGACACGATGAGGGGACTCGATGGATGGGGCGCCGAACCGGCGCATGGTCCCAATGTCGTGCGGTTGCCCGTCCCTCATCCTGAACCTGTCGAAGGACGAGGCCGCTAATGGGAATGATCGCCGCAGGCTTGAACGAGCGCCCGTGGGTCAGCGACCCCGGCTGCAATATCATGCGTTTCGCACCAAAGGCGACTTCTGCGTTGGGTTGAGAGCAGCCCTCGTGACCCTCCCATTTGGGCGCCATGGGGATCAACCGAGAAGGTCGCGCAACGTCCGCATGAAGACCCGCGCGCCGATGCCAATCAGCTCGTCAGGAAAATCGTAGTCGGGGTTGTGCAGCGTCGGGTGGTCCTCGCCGGCGCCGAGCAGAAACAGCGCGGCGGGCGCGACAGCGCCGAAGCGGCCGAAATCCTCGGAGGCGCGCATCGGCAGCAGGCTCGCGTCATGGAAAACGCCTTCGGCGTCGAGCGCCGAGGCGAGGCGGACGACGGCTTCGGGGGCGTTTTCGCAATGCGCGAAGACGTCGTGATAGTCGATCTCCACTTGCAGGCCGGAACTCTGGCCGGCCTGCCGCGCCAAATCCTCGGCCTCCGCGCAAAGCTTGCCCATGCCGGAATCGGTCAGCGTGCGCAGCGTCGCCCAGACCTCGGCGCGGCCGGGCGCGACGCCGAAGGCGCGCTCGCCGAGTTCGGCGTGGGTCACGGTCGCCATGGCGAAATCGGCGTCGAGTTTGGCCGCATTGCCGAGCGCCGAAAGCGCCGGCATCAAGCGGGCGACCGCCGCCATGGGTGAGACGCCGAATTCGGGCGTCGAGGCATGCGCGGTCTTGCCTGTATAGACGACGCGCAGGCCGCGCGAGGCGCAAGCGACCGGTCCGGCGGCCAACGCCGCGCGCCCCAGCGGCAGGCCGGGCATGTTGTGATAGGCAAACGCCATGTCGGGCGCGATTTCGCCAAACCTGGGGTCGGCGATGACTGCGGCCGCGCCGGCGCCGTTTTCCTCGGCGGGTTGGAACAGCAGCAACGCGCGCCCGCGCGCCGGGCGGCGGCGGCCGAGACCTCGGGCCAGAGCCGCGAGCGTCGCCATATGGCCGTCGTGGCCGCAAAGATGGCCCTTGCCGGGGACGTCGGAGCGGTATTCGCTGGTGGAGATTTCCTCGATCGGCAGGCCGTCGAGTTCAGCGCGGAACATCAATGTCGGGCCCGGCGCCGCGCCGTCGTAGAGGAAAGCGACGCCGTGGCCGCCGAGATCGCAGAGGACCCGGTCCGGCGCGGCGTTCGCCAGAAAGGCTCGCACTTCCTCCGCCGTGCGCCGCTCCTCGCCGGACAGTTCCGGCGCGCGATGCAGCTTGCGCCGCCAGTCGGTGAGGTCGGCGAGATCTTGGACGGTCGGGAACATGGGGACGTCCGCGGGGTGGTTCGCCGCCTGTTTTACCATCGGACCCACCTGTCAGCTACGATGAATATCCGGCAACGCCGTGACGGCGCCCCGCGCTCATGTGCGATCTGCCGCGCAAGGCGCGAATCGTCGCCGAGCGGCTGCGGAAACTCGGCGTCTACGAGGCGATCCTCAAGGCCGGCCCGTTCCCAGGAGCGCATTGGGGTTGCGCGTTTTGGGCGCCGCGGAACGGAACGCAGCGAAAAAGCGTATCGAAAGCAAGCGTTTTAGGTAAAGTTACGTATATCCGCAATTTGCGCTCGCGCATACAATGGGCGCGAAGTCGATCGTCGGCTGGACGTCGCCGAGGGAGCTTCGCGGTGCGTAATGGCATAAGTTCAGACCATGTCTTACGATAAGACTCTGACCGTTCTCGGGGACGCGACCCGACGGCGGATTTTTGAGCGGTTGAAAGACGGACCGATGTCTGTGGGTGTGCTTGCCGAGCATTTGCCGGTTTCGCGTCCCGCGGTTTCGCAGCACCTCAAGGCGCTCAAAGCGGCGGGTCTCGTCAGCGAGACGGCGGTCGGGACGCGGCGTGTCTACGCCATCCGTAAAGAGGGACTTTGTGACTTGCGGGCGTGGCTCGAAAGTTTTGCGGAACGGGCGCTGGCGGTTCAAGGGTGAGCGGCGGAATGAGGACGCTCCCGTCACACGTTGGGATAAGCGGCCGCCAGCTCCATCGGCGTGTGCGCGCCGGCACGTGCCGGAACCGCCGTCTTTTCGCCGCGCGCCAAGCCATTGGCGATCCAGGCGGTGAGAAACCGGTCTAGCCAGTGGTTGACGGCGGGGTCGTGCTGATACCAGTCGGCGAGATGTTCGTGCGGCGGGCGGGCTCCGGGTCGGCTCAGACGCTCTGCGCCTCTGGTGGTCCAACGGCACATCATCTGGTAGGTTACTTCCGGGTGGAATTGCAGGGCCACGCCGGGGCCGTGGCGGAATGCCTGATAGGGAAAATCTCCGCAGCCGCGCGCAAGCAGCGTCGCGCCCTTGGGCAGTTCGAAGCCGTCGAAATGCCAATGGTAGGCGTGACGCGGAAAACGGGCCGGGCACAAGGCGTCGCCGGCTTCGGTCGGCGTGATCCGGTAATAGCCGGCCTCGCCACGCCGATCATCATGTGTGAACACGCGCGCGCCCAAAAACTTGGCAAGCATCTGCGCGCCGAGGCAGAGGCCGAGCAACGGCTTGTTCTCCTTTAGCGGCGTCGCCAGCCATTCGATCTCGCCGCGAATCCACGGTTCGGGATCATTGGCGCCCATCGGGCCGCCGAAAACCACAACACCGCAATGGTCTCGTAGCGTTTTGGGCAATGCGTCGCCCAGCGGCGGGCGGCGGATATCCAGCTCATAGCCGGCGTTACGAAGCCAGCGCCCCACCCGTCCCGAGGTCGAATGGGCCTGATGCAAGACGATCAACGCCTTACGGGGCGAGTTAAACTCCGACATGGCTCGATTTCCAAAAGAGCATGCGATTTATCCGGCGCTCGAGACCCTTGACGACTCAACCGCTGAGTCGACAAGCAAGGGTCGTGCCGGAAAGCTTAATACTTCATTGACGATGATCGGCAAAATTTGAAACATCATGCCGACGCCACGGCCGCCGCCGCCATGGCGGGTCGCGGCGCTTTCGGCTTCGGCCCACGCGGCAGCACGCGCAGACGCCGGCCGGTCTGGACCTCCAGCGACGTCAGGAAGGCTTCCGATCCGATCGGCCGGCCGACGCTCTCGCCCCTGCGCAAACGCGCCGTCGCCTCACGATCCTCCTCGGCGGCCAGGAAATCGCCGAAATCGAAGAACCGGTCGCGAGCGGCGGCGAGGTCCGTCAGCGGGTCGTCGCCGAGGCCAAGCAGCGCGCGAGCGCTCGACCAGGGCCAGTCCTCGGCGTGTTTGACGAGGCGGGCGCGCACCGGATTGAGCGCCACATAGCGATAGGCGGCTCTCAGGTGATCCTCGTCCATCGCCACGGCGGCGTAGCGGCCCTGCCAGAACGAACCTGTACGATTGCGACGTGCGTGAATGAGGCCCGCGTATCGCCGATGGGCCCCCGCCAGCGCCTTTCGCAATCCCTCCCCGTTCTCTGGCCGCAGGATCAGATGCACGTGGCTCGGCATCAGACACCAGGCCAGTATGCCGACCCGCGCCTCCTTGGCCTTTTCCGCCAGCAGATCGCGATAACAGGCGAAGTCGGCTTCCGAAAAGAACACGCGCCGGCCGCCAGCGCCCCGTTGGGTGACGTGATAGGGCAATCCCGGGACGATGACGCGCGCAAGTCTGGCCATTCATTATGTCTATCGTAATTATAGACATAGTGCAATATCCCGAGGCCGGTCCCCGGAGCAGAAAAATCCGTCCCGGACGCGCCGGGGCGATGCTGAAACCCATGGCGATGAAGGCGCGGGTTTGGGCCGCGGCCCCTGGCTATTTCGGCAGTGGGAACGGCCGCGGCATCATCAAACCGGCCTCTCGGATACGCCGATGCAGGTCGAAATGCAGTTCGCTCTTGACCCGCTCCGCCATCAACGCGTCGTCGACGTAGCAGACCAGCTGGAACTTGTACGACCAGTCGCCGAATTCGCTGAACAACACCAGCGGCGCGGGAATCGTCAGAACCGTATCCTGACTTCGCGCCGCGGCGATCATCATTTCCCGCACCGCCTCCGGGTCCGCGTCGAAATCGACGTTGATCGCGATCACGATGCGCGCCATCCGGTCGGTGTGCATCCAGTTCTTCACCAGGCCGGTGACCAGCGTCAGATTCGGCACGATCAGCGTGGCGCGGTCGAAGGTCTCGATCTCGGTCGCCCGGGCGTTGATCTTGCGCACGAAGCCCTGCTCGGCGCCGACCACGACCCAATCGCCGACCTTGATGCCGCGTTCCCAAAGCAGGATCAGCCCGGAGACGAAATTGTTGACGATGCCTTGCAGACCGAAGCCGATGCCGACGGACAAGGCGCCGGCGACGATTTCGAACTGCTGCAGATCGATGCCCAGCCGCGAGCCGCCAATCAGCAACGCGAACACCAAGCCGACATAGCCGGTGATGGTGCTGATCGAATTGCTGACACTGGGGTCTATGCGCGTGCGCGGCAGATAGCGGTTGGCCAGCCAACTCTGGGCCGCGCGCGTGGCGACGACAGCGACGACGAACGCGACCGCCGCGGCGATCAGCGACGACAACGAAATCGTCACGCCGCCGATCGTGTAACCGAAATAGGCCGCGCGCATCGTCGCGACGATGTCCTGGCTGGGCAACCCCGGCGGTCCAAAGGCGACCACCAGCGCCGCGACCAGCGCCGCCACGCGCGCAAAACCCTGGGCAATGACGACGAGTTGCTCGATCGTGTCGCGCCGGATCCCCAGGATCGTCATCAATCCGTGGCCGAACGCCGTGTCGGGCTCGAGGAATTCCTCCGTGCTCTCCTGCACGATCGCGTCGGCGAGAAACAGCGCGCCGCCGATGGCGAACACGAACAGGGTGTGATTGACCAGGAACGCGGCGAACGCGATGTAGCCGGTGACCGCCGCGCCGAGCAGCAAGGCGATGAACACCCAGGCCAATGTCCGCGCCGGCGCCCCGGCGTCGCGGTTGGGCTGAGACGCCAGTCGCGGATCGACGATGCGCCTCAGGGTTCCAATCCCGCCCAGCCCGATCAGCACGGCGCCGAGCGCGCGCGAGGCGATCGAAATGGTCAGCGAGGCGGTCGTCTCGGCGATGGCTTCCAACAGCCGCGCGCCGGCCCAGACGGTCGCGGTGAACATCAGGTAGCGGAACAGCAGCGCCGCCCCGCGATTGCCGAGGCCGAACATCCGCCAGTTCGGCTCGCCCGGCGCCAGCAGGCCCTTGGCGAAGGCATAGGCCATGGCGATCATCCGCAACCCGTCGAGGATCGCGTCAACGCCGCTTTGCAGGCGCGGATCGGAAATGTCGAACGCGTCGAGCGCGTAGGAGAGCACGCTGAGCATCGCCAACGGAATCCCGGCGAGCACGATGATAGTCCACAGCGCGGCGAGCGCACGGCGCAGCCGCGTCGGCGAGGCGATCGCCGGATCTCGCGCGATGACGCGGCGGGCGAGCCATCGGACCGGCGCCGAAATGGCGATCAGCGCCAGGACGAGCGCCAGGAAGCCCAAAGTCTGGCCCTCGCTCAGCCTTTGCGACAGGCCGTGCATCCAGTCAGACAGGAGAGCGCCGATCTGCGACGCGTCCCGCGACGCTTCGCGAGCCATCGCCGACCACAGCACGGGGCTGAAGGCGCTCGACGAGCGCGCGAAGGTCTGACGGGCGAAAAGATCGCGCCGCGCCGCGCCAATGCGGCCAGCGTCGTCGTCGGTCTGCAGCAGCAGCGCGCGCGCGGATCTGAGGTCGGCGTCGAGCGCGTCGAATTTCGTCTGTTCGTCCTTGAGTTCCCCGCTCGCCGAATCGGTCGTGGGGGTCGCGTCCTTGGTCTTCGGCTTCAGTTCGGCGAGGCGCTTGCGGGAGGCCTCCAGGCGTGGGGTGGCGTCGACGATGACGGCCTGGAGGCGCGCGGCGAGGGGATCGTTGATCTCGCGCAGCCGCGCGAGTTCGCCGTCCGTGAGATTATCGCTCTTGAGGTCGTTTTCGATATCGGTGAGCGCGGCGCGGACGGCTTCGATGGTCTGCCGCGCGGTCTCGTCGGCGGCGACGCTCGGGCCGACCGCGAACGCGACCCACAAGGCGAGCAGGAGAATCTTCAATATGCGCGACAAGGCCCCTCTCGAACGGTTCGATTCGTGTACGACGCGGCGGATTCGCACCCGAGCGTGGCCGACCTGTGACCAACGGCCTCGCCGAGAAGCTTAACAACGTTCACCTTGGAAAGGAAAAACGGCTGCGCTTTGGGCGCGGCTTTGTTAAAGCAGGCCGCGAATTTGAGGAAAACGTGTGACCGCGATCCCATCCCCGACGAAATCAGAAGCGGAAAGGCGCGCCGCGGGGGCGCGCGCCTTCGAGCATTTTCTCGAAGCGGGCTTCACCCTGATCGAACCGCCGATACTCCAGCCGGCTTCGGCGTTCCTCGACATGTCCGGGGAGGAGATCCGCGGCCGGCTCTACCTTACGACGGACGCTTCGGGGGAGGAATTGTGCCTGCGCCCGGATTATACGATTCCCGTCTGCCTCGCGCATTTGGCCGGCGCCGAGCCCGCCGCGGCGGCGCAATACGCCTATTTCGGCCCGGTGTTCCGCTCGCGACCCGGCCAGCGCGGCGAGAGGATCCAGACCGGAGTGGAAAGCTATGGCCGGGCGGACATCGAAGCCGCCGACGCGGAAATGCTCGCCCTTGCGCTCGACGCGGCGGCGCGCGCCGGCTGCGGACCGATGAAAGTGAAACTCGGCGACGTCCGGGTGTTCGACGCCGCCATCGACGCGCTCGGCCTGCCGGTCGCCTGGCGGCGCAGGGTGCGTCGCGGCCTCGCCCAGGGCAAGCCGCTGGCGGCCGTGCTCAACGGCGGCGGTCATGGCGCCAGCGCCCAATCGGGAGTCCTCGCGGCGCTGGAGCGCGCCGACCACACGGGCGCCAAGGCGCTGGTGGAAGACCTGCTCGCCATCGCCGGCATCGCCGCGGTCGGCGGACGCGATGTCTCGGAAATCGCCGATCGTTTCCTCGAACAGGCCACGCAAGGCGCCGAAGGCGGCGTGAGCCAGGAACAGGCGGCGGTGCTGAAGCGGTTCCTCGCCGTTTCCGGCGACCCCGACGCCGCCTCCCGGGCGCTGCGCGCCCTCGCCAAGGACGCCCAGCTCGACATGGAAGCCCAACTCGATTCGTTCGACGAACGCACCGGCTTCCTCGCCGCGCGCGGCCTCGCGGTGGAAGGTTTCTGCTACGTCGCGGCGTTCGTGCGCGATCTCGATTATTACACCGGCTTCGTATTCGAGGCCGTCGACGCCCGCGAACCTTCCGCCCGCCCGGCGCTGGTGGGCGGACGCTACGATGGGCTCGCCCGGCGCATGGGCGCCGCTTTCGACACGCCGGCGGTCGGCGCGGCGATCTGGGTCGACCGGCTGCCGCTGGCGGAGGGCTGAACATGAGTTCCGAATCCGATCCGCCGCTGGTTCTCGCCGTGCCTTCCAAGGGCCGCCTGCAAGAGAACGCCACCGCCTTCTTCGCCCGCGCCGGCCTGGAATTCGCCCAGGGGCGCGGGGCGCGCGATTATCGCGGCGCCATCGTCGACATGCCCGGCGTCGAGGTCGCGTTTCTGTCCGCATCGGAAATCGTCGGCCAGCTCGCGCAGGGGCTCGCCCATTTCGGCGTCACCGGCGAGGATCTGGTGCGCGAACAGGTCGCCGACGCCGACGCGCGGCTGGCGCTGCTCGCGCCGCTCGGCTTTGGCCGCGCCAATGTCGTCGTCGCCGCGCCGCAAGCCTGGATCGACGTGCGCACCATGGCCGATCTCGAAGACGTCGCCGCACATTTTCGTAGCCGGCGCGGCCAGCGCATGCGCGTGGCGACGAAATATGTGAACCTCACCCGGCGGTTCTTCGCCGAGCACGGCGTCACCGACTATCGCATCGTCGAAAGCCTGGGGGCGACCGAGGGCGCCCCGGCGGCCGGCGGCGCCGAGCTGATCGTCGACATCACCACGACCGGCGCCACGCTCGCCGCCAATGCATTGAAGACGCTCGACGACGGCGTGATCCTGCGCAGTCAGGCCAATCTCGTCGCCTCGCTCACCGCGCCCTGGTCCCCGGCCGCCCGCGGCGCGGCGCGCGCGATCCTGATGCGCATCGCGGCGACTGAAGAGGCGCGACGCACCCGCGAGATTCGCGCCCGCCTGCCGACGCCGACCCATATCGCGGTGGCCCAGGCGGCGGAAAAATTCGGCGCGTCGCTGGCTTTCGGCGAGGACGCCGACCCGCTGGGCTTCGTGACGCTGCAATGCGCGCGCGGCAAGGCCGCCGACCTCGCGGAATGGCTGCTCGGCCAGGGCGCGGAACGCGTGACCGTGACATCCGTCGAGCAGACTTTCGCCAAGCGCAACGCGCTTTCAGACGCGCTTTCGGCGAAGATCGGGCCGATTTGAAGGGAATTACGCGCCTCGCGCGGGTGGCGCGGGTCGCGGGAATTTAGCCCCTCTCCGGCTTGCGGGGAGAGGGCTGGGGTGAGGGTTTGGCACAGACGTAAAGCTTTGAAAGTCGCTCATCCAGCGCTTCGCGCCACCCCGAGCGAACGCTTGCTTTCGCGGAGTCCCGCAAGCGGGAGAAGGGACCAACCGCCCCATTGCCAGCGACGCACGCTACGAGCAGCGACCTCGTCCCGAGGCGCGCCGCCATTCGGCCGGCCGCCGTTTTTGCTGGTTTTCAATCTCAGGAATCGCCACTGCTGAGTCCTGTCGATCGGATTTGGCTCTCGCCGTTTCGGCGCTTGGGCATGCGCAAAGGATTACGTGCTGAAGAATGAAAAATTCATGTTGTGCATTAAAATTTATATGATACATTTTGATTGCGGTCGCCGCCTCGCAGAATTGGGGGAAATGCAAATGTCCGTGTCGGTCTCATCTTCGCCGTCTCCAGGGTTGTTCGCGCTCGTCTGGCCAATGCCGCCAACGGAGTCGCGGGACTATCGCCTGCCGCCGCACGCGGTCTGGCTCTGCCAGGCGATCCGCCTCGGCATCGTCGTGTTGATCCTTTGGCGGTTCTATCTGGTGGCGCGATTTCCTTTTCACGACGATTGGTTGATCCACGACATGAAAGAGTGGACCAAGATCGACATCACCGGCTTTGCGGAGTGGCAGCGTTATGCGCTGCTGTTGCTCAACCTCGCCGTGCTCTCGGCGCTGCAAGCCATGATCTACGTTTCGTTGTTCCAGTTGTTCACGGGGTTTCTGCGTGGCGAGGTCTTCGCGGTCGAGACGGGTTTACGGCTGCGGCGCGCGGGTCTGTTTACGATGTCCTTCGTGATCGCGGGGCCAGTCCGCAGCTTCTTTGCCGTGGCCATCCTGACCGCGCACCTGCCGGAAGGACCGCATTGGATCGCTCCCGGATTTTATTTGGCGCCGCTTTATGACTTCGTATTGGGTGGCGCCGGCGTCGCGCTCGGCGAGGTGTTCCGGGCGGCGGCGGTCATCGCCAAGGAAAATGCTGAAATCGTTTGAGGCGTCCCATGTCGATCATCGTCACCCTCGACGTGATGCTCGCCAAGCGCAAGATGCGCTCGCGCGACCTCGCGCAGCGCATCGGCATCGCCGAGCAAAATGTCTCGTTACTCAAGTCCGGCAAGATCAAGGGCATAAGGTTCGAGACGCTGGAAAAGATCTGCGCCGTGCTGGATTGCCAGCCCGGCGACATCCTCGAATACCGTCCCGATTCCGACACGACGACCGAAGCGGCGGAATAGGGCCGATCCGCCGGTTCGCCCAGACGAGCCGGCGCGCAACAGCCCGTCGCCGGGCTGTCGAACGGCCGTGAAGCTCAATTCACCTCGACCCATTTTTGCTCGCGGCTGGACCGCTGAATCGTCTCGACCAGGGACTGGATGCGCAGCCCGGCGCGGAAGTTGAACGGCTCGGCGCGCTTGCCCGCTATGGCTTCGATGTAGCCGGCGACTTCGATCGCCTTCAGATCGTTGAAGCCGAGCTGATGGCCGGCCGCGACGCAGAACAGGCCATAGGGCGCGTGATCCGGACCCGCCTCGATGCAACGGAAACCCTGGCGGCCTTTCGCATCGGCGCCGGAGAAGTAGTGTAGCTCGTTGAAATGCTCCTGGCTGAAGGCCAGCGCGCCCTTGGTCCCGTAGACCTCGAAGTCGTGCTGCATCTTGCGGCCGGTGGCGATCCAGTTGCCTTCGATCGACCCGGTCGCCCCGTTGGCGAAGCGCAGGAAGGCGCGCCCCACGTCGTCAACCTCGACCTCGCGGCGACCGCCCTTGCCGTCCGGGCGCTCGCCGATCATGGTCACGCAATCGCCCATCACCCGGGTGATCGGACCACACAGAAACTCGGCAGTCGCAAGCGCATGGCTGCCGATGTCGGCGAGCGCCCCGCCGCCGGCCGGGTCGTGGCGGAAGGTGAAAGGTCCGGCCGCATCCGCCATGTAATCTTCGGCGTGAAGGCCCCGGTAGCCGCGAATTTCTCCCAACTCGCCCGCGGCGATCATCTCGCGGGCGAGGCCCAACATCGGATTGCAAAGATAGTTGAAGCCGACCTGGGTCTTGACGCCTCTCGCCTCGGCGGCCTCCGCCATTTCGCGGGCGTCGCTGGCCAGCGGCGCCAGCGGCTTCTCGCAATAGACGTGCTTGCCGGCCGCTATGGCCGCCAGCGCCATGCTCTTGTGCAGAGCGTTGGGGGCGGTGATCGAAACGAGGTCGATTTCCGGATCGGCGATGATCGTCCGCCAATCCGCAGTCGCCCGCGCAAAGCCGAGCCGGCGCGCGGCTTCGGCCGCCGCCGCTTCGGTTATGTCGGCGACCGTGCGGAGTTCCGGATCCAAGGGCAGATCGAACACGCGCGGCGCCGCGGTGAAGCCGAAAGCATGGGCCTTGCCCATGAATCCCGTTCCGATCAGACCAATGCGCAGCTTGGGCTTCGACATTCAAAACTCTCCATTGACTATGAGGTCGCGGTCGATCCGTCCCTCTAGGAATCGCCCCGGTGGCGTGCCTCGCCGGAATTTACCCCCTCTCCCGCTTGCGGGAGTGGGCTGGGGTGAGGGTCTGGGGCGACCATAACTCTTTGAAGTTAGGCCCTCATCCGTTGCTTCGCGCCACCTTCCCGCCGCCAGAAGGCCATCGATCTCGCAGGATCATCGCCATGCCGATGGCGTCGCGGTACTCCCCGTCGATGCATATCGCATCGCGAATCACGCCTTCCGCGATAAACCCGACCCCCCGGTAAAGCGCGATGGCGCGCGCGTTGTCGGCGTGGACGGAGAGTTCCACCCGGGTCAGCCCGATTTCGCGCGCCTTGGCCAACGCGGCTTCGATCAGCCGCCGGCCGATGCCGCGCGAGCGATAGGCGGGAAGGATCCCCATCCCCAGCGTGCCGCGATGGGCGTGCGTGGGGAAAAAATGCCGGCGTATGTCGCACCAACCGATCACTTCGCCGTCGGCCAAAGCGACGAAATCCGGATCGCCGTTGCGGAGCAGGTTCAACACGAAGGCGCGCGTCTCCGGCAACGGCGGCGCTTCCAGAAACGTCAGATAGAGTCGCTCCCGGGCGACGACATCGATGGCGCTGTGGAAGCTCTCGATGCGCTCCGGCGTCATCGGCGCAATTTCGATGTTGGAAAAAATCGCCACGCGGTCGCCCCCCTCAGTAAAGTCTCCCACCGTTCGGCACGGCCAGCGACGGCCCCATCAACACGACTTCGCCGTCCGCGTCGGGAAAGCCGAGCGTCAACACTTCCGACATGAACGGCCCGATCTGGCGCGGCGGAAAATTGACGACCGCCGCGACCTGCCGGCCGACCAGCGCCTCCGGCGAGTAATGGCGGGTGATCTGCGCCGACGATTTCTTCACCCCGATCTCTGGCCCGAAATCGATCGTCAGCTTGTAGGCCGGCTTGCGCGCCTGCGGGAACGGCTCGGCCTTCACGATCGTGCCGACGCGGATGTCGACCTTCAGGAAATCGTCGAAATTTATCCGGGCGGAAACCTGGGCGGCGGTCAAGGCGCGAACTCCACGGGTTTGGCCCCTTTCATCGCGGGGACGGATTTTAGCGGGAAGCTCAAATAACAATCTGGATCACGATAAGCCACGAAGCATCCCGCCGGTGATCCGTCGTGCGCCATGAACAATTCTCAGCACCCTCACGACGCCGTCCCCTTCGTAGCGCTTGTAAATGACGACGTAAGGGAAAACGACGCCAATGCGAATGTTCGTCCCCAATTTCGGACGCGGCGAACCGCTCTCCGGGAAATGCGCCAAATCGCCATAGAGCCGTTCAAACGACTCATTGTATTTCGCTGCGACCCTGTAACCTGCATGGGCGCCGAGATGGGCGAGAATTTGCTCCAAGTCCGCGTCAGCGGACGGTGAAACGATGACTTGCGCCATCAGCGCTTCAAGGCCGCGAGCCTCATCGCGTTTCGCGCTTTGTGCTCGTCGAGAGTGATCCCTTCCCCGCGTTCGATCTCAGCCAAGGCTTCCTCGACATGGGGCTTCGCCCAGGCCATATCGTCGTTTTCCGCAAGCGCCCGGCCGATCAGCGCCTCGTCGACAAGTTGGCGCGCCGCCTCCTCGACCGAGCTGAAATCGCCATTCGCCACACGCTCGAGAATCCGCGCTTCCTGGTCCGGGTTCAGGGTGATCGTCATGGCCTCGCATACCACAAAAGCCATCGACGGAGGAAGTCCAGCACCGCGCTTGACATCAACTCCCCCCGCGGGCAAGCCGCCCGCCCATGCAGGCTCTCTCAAAAACCGTTCCCGTCATTTCCGGCCTCGCCGCGATTTCGGATCGCTACGACGTCCTGCTCTGCGACGTCTGGGGCGTGTTGCACAATGGCCGCGAGGCGTTTCCGGCCGCTTCCGAAGCGTTGAGCGCCTATCGCGCCCGGGGCGGCGTCGTGGTGTTGATCACCAACGCGCCGCGGCCGAGAGCGCCGATCCGCGAGCAGGTGCTGAAATTCGGCCTGAGCGCAGACGCGTTCGACGAAATCGTCACCTCGGGCGACGTGTCGATCGCGCTGATCGCCGAGCGCATCCACCAGCGAGTGCATCACATCGGCCCGGAGCGCGACCTTTCGCTGTTCGCCGCCGCCGGGGAACTCGCGAGGGCGCCCGTAAAACTCGTCGGCCCTGAAGAGGCGGACTACGTGCTCTGCACCGGCCTGTTCGACGATGACGTCGAGACGCCCGCCGATTATGACGCGCGCCTCGGACGCATCGTCGAGCGGAAAATACCGTTTCTCTGCGCCAACCCCGACCTCGTCGTGCACCGCGGCGAAAGGCTGATCTATTGCGCTGGCGCGCTCGCCGAAAAGCTGCGCGAACTCGGCGGCGAGCCGATTTACTGCGGCAAGCCGCATGCGCCCATTTACCGCGTGGCGATCGAGACCGCCGAGGCGATACGCGGGCGCAAGGTCGATCCGCGTCGGATCCTTGCTGTCGGCGACGGCATGCGCACCGACATTGCCGGCGCGATAGGTCAGGGGCTGGACGCGATGTTCGTCTCCGGCGGCATCCATCTCGACGAGGTCCACGGTTCGGGCGACGAGGCCGAGGCTTTGCGAATGTTGTTCGACAGCGCGAATCTGTGGCCGGTGGCGGCGATCAAGGCGCTAGAGCCTTGAATTTGGCGCCAAAGTCTAGTTTCGTCGCACGGCGCGCCGTGCCCTTGTGCACGGCCTTCCAGGAGGATCCGCCCGTGACTCGCGCGCCTTTCCAGACCTATTATTACGAAGATCTCGCGCTGGGCATGCGCGAGACCATCACCAAAAGGGTCGAGAACGAGGACGTGATCGGCTTTGCCGAACTCTCGGGCGACCACAACCCGATCCACCTCTCCGAACATTTCGCGCGTAAAACCCGGTTCGGCGGACGAATCGTGCACGGCCTCTACACCGCGAGCCTGATCTCGGCGGTCATCGGCATGCGGCTGCCAGGACCTGGCGCCGTCTATATTTCGCAGACGCTGAATTTCCTCGGGCCGGTGAAGATCGGCGACGACATCGATGTCTCGGTGGAGGTCGTCGAACTCACGGAAAAGGGCCGGCGCGTGCGGCTGAAATGCGAGTGCCGGGTCGGCGACAAGCTCGTGCTCGACGGCGAGGGCGTGCTCAGCGTGCCGCCGACGCCGAAATGGAAGCAGCCGGCGCCTTGACCAGCGAGGCCGCCCACGGCAGGTTCGCGGCGCAAAAAGACCGGGGCGCTTCGCCGCCTCGGCGATCCCTGGACATGCGCAATTGACCCTGAACGCCGCCCATCCCGGCTTTGCCGTCGTCGTCGACCCCTCGCATCCGCCGCCACGGCTGGCGGGCGGGGTGTTCGCGATCGGCAATTTCGACGGCGTGCATCTCGGCCACCGCGCGGTGATCGCGCGCACCCTGGCGCTGGCGCGCGAGCGCGGCGCGCCGAGCGCGGCGCTGACTTTCGAACCGCACCCGGCAGATTATTTCGTCGGCAAGCCCGTCGTCTTCCGTCTCACCCCGTTCGCCGAAAAAATGAAGGCGCTGAGCGCGCTCGGACTCGACGGCGCGGTGGCGTTGAGTTTCGACGCGGTGCTGGCGGGGCTCTCGGCCGAGGCTTTCGTCGAGGACGTCCTGGTGAAATCGCTGGCGATCGGCGGTGTGATCGTCGGCGCGGATTTCCATTTCGGCAAGGGCCGGTCCGGTTCGCCCGCCTTCCTCGCCCGCGCCGGCGAGCGTTTCGGCTTTGCGGTCGAAATCCTGGAGAAAGTCGAGGCCGACGACGAGGCCATTTCCTCCTCGGGCATCCGGAAAGCGCTGGAACGCGGCCATGTCGAGAGCGCGGCGCGCCGGCTCGGGCGCCCCTATCAGGTGACGAGCATCGTCATTCGCGGCCAGCAACTCGGGCGGACGCTCGATATGCCCACCGCCAATATGGCCTTGGAGCCAACCAATCGCCTCGCCTATGGCGTCTACGCCGTGCGTGCGCTGCTCAATGGCGTCAGCCATGACGGCGTCGCCAGTTTCGGCGTGCGCCCGACGGTTAACGGCGTCGAACCGTTGCTGGAAACCTTCATCTTCGACTTTGCCGCCGATATCTATGATCGGGAACTGACGGTTCAGTTTATCGGCCGCATCCGCGACGAACTGAAGTTCGATTCGCTGGAGGCTCTGAAGGCGGAGATGGCGCGGGACGGAGAGCGGGCGCGGGCGTTGCTCAGGCTATGAGACGGGCGTCATTGCAAGCGTAACGTGGCAATCGAGAGCCAAGGGGCTGCGGCCAATCGCCTTATTTCGAAGCCTCGAATGTGC